>OFFL01000016.1_pt1 | contig 166520 bp, 155 predicted proteins | sample 1521391 | NCBI WGS metagenome assembly OFFL01 (sample SAMEA3504082, study PRJEB24116) | mouse gut metagenome | biome: mouse gut; feature: mouse-associated habitat; material: faeces | place: Denmark | collected 2011
TTTTTATCAACCACCCTTCTTGGAATTCCCTATATTTGAATTATACAGGAAGCTCCTGATATACGCATTTATCCTGCATCCAAGCCATTACATTTTCAAACTCTGTTTTCCATACGCCCCGGTAGGTATCCTGCATTTGCCTGCGCTCAGCCTCGCACGAAGCATTTTCAATACGCGGCAAAAAATAAGCATCTATCGGATTTGAATATTCTTCCTGATAATATTCAGACAAAGCAACCGCTGTTTCTATAGTATCCTCTGTTTCTGCAGTATCCTCTGTTTCTGCAGTATCCTCTGTTTCTACAGTATCCTCCGATTGAGCATCGTCACTCTCCACTGTAAAGCTAACGCTTCCCTTTGCTCCTTTTCCTGTCACTTCAACTGTATAGGTTCCACTTTCATCAATTTCAACAGCAAACTCATCAGATGCGGAAATTCTACTCTCATAGACAGGTTCTTCCCCATCTTTTTTAATTTTTATCGATAAGCTCCCCCTATTCACTATCATTTTTCCGCTGATGGTATCTCCGGATTCAGCAATCAGATCCTGCCTGTCCGTTGTATTTAACACACTATACTCCATGATAAACTCACTGTTATTTCCTGTACGGCTGCCATCAAATTTTGTACCACACGCCGTCAGAGATACCATAAGTGTCGATGTGCAAACTATCCATAAAAATTTTTTCATAAAACGAATAACCTCCCGTTCCGACTTTTCGAACTGAACATCCACGCATACGCCTCACTTTTTGCCCATGAACAGACTGCAAACCGATCATTTTTTTCTCTGCAAACTGTGTATCCACCGAAGCTTTCTGTCGTATGGAGAACGAACCTACATCGGCTTCAGATTCTTATTCAGCCTCTCCACCATCCAGCCCACACGCTTTTTTCTTCCGGCATCCGTCTTCGCATCAAAATACGCCCGCGTATAAGTCTTTTTCAACGACGGGGACATCGCCTGAAAATTTGTGAAAGCCGGCTCATACTCTTCTAATACTGCACAAACCTGCGCGATCTGTTCCTCCGTCACCGCTCCGGGCTTCGGCGCATCCCACTGCCCATTCGCCTTCGCCTCCGCGATCTTCCGCCTGCCGAACTCGGTCATCACCTCTCGCTCTTCCAGCTCTTTCACCAACGCCTTATTTTTCTCCGACCATTTGCTATTCTCTCTGCGCAGCGAAAAATACTTTTTATAACTTTTCTCATCGATACTCTGCATCTGCCCGTCGATCCACCCAAAGCAGAGCGCCTCCTCCAGCGCTTCCCCCGCCTTTACCGTCCTCGGCCCGCCTGCCTTCCCAAACAAAAGCCAGACGCCCTCCTCCGACAGACAATGCACCTCAAGCCATTTTCTGAATTCTTTCCGGTTCACTAATCCTTAATCTTTTTGAGCAACCGATCCACATCCCGATTATGCCCCAGTACCAGCAAATGCACATCCTTTTCAAACACATAATCCGGCCCCGGCAAAAGACTCGTCTCTTCTCCCGTCTTCACCCCGATAATATTGATATGATATTTCGCCCGGCAGTTCACTTCTTTGATGGACTTTCCGCACCAGGCCGGAAGCGTCGGGATCTCAAAGATAGAATACTCCGGCGTCAGCTCAATATAGTCAAACACATGGTTAGCGCTGAACTTCATGGCAACCTTCTCCGCGATATCCCTGTCGGGATAGATCACCTCGTCCGCCCCGTTGCGCAAAAGGAACTTCGCATGGATATCCCGGTTTGCCTTGCTGACCACATACTTTGCCCCCATATCCTTGAGCTGGCTCGTGATCTCCAGAGAACTCTGAAAATTCGTGCCGATGCAGACAAAGCAGAGATCAAAATTCCCCACCCCCAGACTTTTTAACACATCAGGGCTGGTGCAGTCCCCGATCTTGGCGCTGGTCACAAAAGGGATCAGATCCTCCATCACAGCCTGATTCGTATCCACGATCATCACCTCATTTCCCAGATCCACCAGATTCTGGCACAGATGATGCCCAAACTTCCCCATACCTATCATCAAAATTGATTTCATACTCTGCTCCTTATTTTCATTTTTCTATTTTATCTTTAAGAACCAACCAGCCGGGATGGCAATTAAATACTCAAGGAGCCCCTTAAAAAGCGTCGGCACTTGGCGAGATATTTTCAAGCCTAGTGTCCGCTACGCTTTTTAAGGAGCGAAAGCGCGGCAACGGAGTATTTAATTGTCATCCCGGCGTCCGGTCTTATGAAAAAATCTCACCCTACCGGCACCTCAACCTCCGGCAGCTGTACCTTAGGCACCGGCTTCCTCTCATAGAAGGAGAAGGCGAAGGACATACTGCCCACCCTGCCGAGAAACATCAGTATCATAATGAAGATCTGCCCCAGCGTCCCAAGGTCTCTCGTGAGACCGGTGGTCATCCCCACCGTCCCGATGGCTGAAAACGCCTCAAACATCAGATCCAGTAACGGCAGCTTTTCCACGCCGTTTATCAGAAGCACCGCTCCCAGCGCCAGAGACAGGTTCAACACAAACACCGTGACCGCTTTTCTCACCGTCTCGTCGCTGATCCTTCGCCCGAACACTTCCGCTCCATGCCTTCCTCTCAGATACGCCGCCATATAGAAAAAGAGCACTGCGATGGACGTCGTCTTGATGCCGCCGGCGGTGGAACCGGGGCTGCCACCGATAAACATCAGCATAATATTAAAGAGCTTCCCGCCCTCCGACATAAGCGCCGTATCGATCGTGTTAAACCCTGCCGTCCGCGCCGTCACAGAGGCAAACAGGGACGCATACACCTTTCCGCCGTCTGAAAGCCCCGCCATGGACGCATCCGCCTCCAACAGGTAAAACACTGCCGCACCGCCAAACACAAGCACCGCCGTCGTGGTCAGCACAAGCTTTGTATGAAACTGAAACTTTCGAAACCGGAATTTCTGCTTCCATACATCCACCCAGACAATAAAACCCAAACCACCCAGAATAATGAGCGCCATGATCGGCAGATTGATCAGGGGATGATCCACCGCCGAGACAAAGGACACATACTCTCCCTGATAGCCCATCAGATCAAATCCGGCATTGCAGAAGGCTGATATGGCATGGAAGATACTGTAATAGATCCCTCTTCCCCATCCAAGCCTGGGCACAAAATAAAAGGCCATCACAAAAGCCCCTGCACCCTCAAACAGGATCGTCCCCTTTAAGGCCTGGCGGATCAGCCTGACAATGCCGCCGATCTGCAGGCTGTTGATGGATTCCTGTAAGAGATTTCTGGCTTTCAGAGTAATATTGCGCCGCAGAAATGTGGCTAACAGAATCCGCATGGCTATCGTCCCCAGCCCGCCGATCTGGATCATCACGAGGATCAGGATCTGACCGAACACCGACCAGTGGTTAAATGTGTCCACCAGCACTAACCCCGTCACACAGGAAGCGCTGGTGGCCGTAAAAAGGGCCGTCATAAAATCCGTCCACTGTCCGTCCCTTGAAGACACCGGCAGCGTCAGAAGACAGGCGCCGATCAGAATGATCACAAGAAAATTCACCGCGATCGTTCTTGTTTTATTTACGCCGTAGCGTTTTATTTTTCGTCTCTCCATCTTTACCTGACCTTCTTGCTTTCAATCTTTTTAACGCACTCTTATGGGCATGCAGTTCCGTCCAGATCGCCGGATGAAACAGAATCAGCAGCGGGAACAGTTCCAGTCTTCCTGCCAGCATATCAAAAATCAGCACAAACTTGGAGAAGGGCGAAAAGAACCCGAAATTTCTGCTGGGCCCTACTAACTCCAAACCCGGCCCGATATTATTGATCGTTGCCGCCACCGCCGTAAAATTCGTCGTCAGATCCCAGCCCTCAAAGGAGACCGCCAGAACAGATGCCGTAAACAGAATCACAAAAGTGATGAAATACACATTGGTAGACCGCATTACCTCATGTTCTACGGGACGGTCATCAAAGGTGATCTTCTTGATGCTTCTGGGGTGAATATAGGAATTCAGTTCCTTAAAAATCGTCTTGATCAGGATAATAAAACGGGATACCTTGATGCCGCCCCCGGTGCTGCCCGCACAGGCGCCGATAAACATGAGCAGCACAAGCACGGTCTTGCTGGTCTGGGACCAGAGATCAAAATCCCCTGTGGAAAACCCTGTGGTCGTGATAATGGAACCCACCTGAAAGGCGGAGTGCCGCAGGGCATCGGAAAAATTTCCGTAAATCTTTACCGTATCAAACAGCAAAATACCGATGGCGCCGACGATAATCGCCAGATAACACCGTACTTCCTCCATGCGGAGCGCTTTTTTCATATTATGGAACAGGACAAAATAATAAGCATTAAAGTTCACGCCGAAGGCGATCATAAAGATCGTCACCACCCACTGAATATACGAAGAATAGCCGCCTATACTGTCCGCCCTGATCCCGAAACCGCCTGTTCCCGCCGTACCGAAACTGGTGGTCAGCGCATCAAATAAAGGCATTTTCCCTGCCAGAAGCAGCACCACCTCAAGCAGCGTCATACCCAGATAGATCAGATACAGGATCCTGGCCGTATGCTTCATCTTCGGCACCAACTTCCCCACCGAGGGGCCGGGGCTTTCCGCCCGCAGCAGATTGATGTGGGAGCCGCCGCTCAGGGAGATAATGGCAAGCAGAAACACAAGCACCCCCATCCCGCCGATCCAGTGGGTGAAACTGCGCCAGAATAACGCCGTATGGGAAAGCACCTCCACATTCTCGAGAATGCTCGCACCGGTGGTTGTGAAGCCTGATACGGTCTCAAACAGCGCATCTGTCAAAGACGGTATCTCTTTCGATAACCAGAACGGAAGGGCGCCGAAAAAACTCATAAAGATCCAGCTGAGTGCCGTTGTCACACAGCCTTCCTTCAGGTAAAAAACCGTATCTTCCGGTTTTTTAACCGTCATGGCGATCCCCAGTATGAGACAGACCGCCGCCACCAGCAGATAGATAAGCCCGACTCTCTCCTGATAGCACAAAGAAACCAAACAGGGAAGAAGCAAAAGCACCCCCTCTATTTTTAACACACTGCCCAAAAGATATCGGATCATTGAACTGTTCATGATGTCGTAATGCCTCCACTACCTTAAAATATCCTGCAGATCATTAAAACCGGTATGCGTTGTGACGATCATCACCGTATCGCCCACCTCAATCGTATCATGCCCGCTGGGTATGATAATATCATTGTTCCGGTTGATAAAAGCAATCAGCAGATGGTTTTTCAAAGCCAGCTTCATCAACGGAATCCCCGTTACCGCAGATTCCTTGTACACTCTGAACTCAATGGCTTCCACCCTGGAGTTAAACAGATGGTAGAGGGTTTCGATATTGCTGTCCATGGAATCCTTTTTTGCACGCACATAGGCGATGATCGCTTCAGATGTAATATATCTTGGATAGATCACACTGCCTAAATCCAGAGAACTAATTACCTCCCTGAAGGCGATCCGGTTGATCTTTGTGATCACCTTCGCATTGGACACATGCCTTGCGTACAGCGTAAGCATAATATTTTCTTCGTCGATCCCGGTAAGCGGCACAAAGGATTCCACTCGGGCGATCCCTTCCTCCTTTAACAGTTCCTCATCCGAACCGTTTCCGTTGATGATCACCGCCTTCGGCAGAAGAACACTCAGTTCCTCACATCTTTTTCTGTCATTTTCTATGATCTTCACAGAGATCCCCATATGCAGAAGCTGTTTTGCCAGATAGTAGGCCGCCTTGCCGCCGCCGATGATCATGCAGTTTTTCACCTGGTTCGTCTTAAAGCCGATCCGCTCCAGAAACTCCTTCGCCTGCAGCCTGGGCGCTACAAAGGAAACGATATCGCCGCCTTCTATCCGGAAGTCGCCGGAGGGAATATAGACCTCATCTCCGCGTTCCACGGCACAGATCAGGATCTTATCCAGAAAATCCACCTCTTTGCCAATACGCACGATCTTTTTGCCCGCAAGCATATTATTCTCCGGCACTTTGATCTTGATCATCTCCGCCTGCCCGTGAGCAAAGGAGTTGACCTCCAGCGCCGTCGGCACATACAGAATACGGCCGATCTCCCGGGAAGCTTCCATCTCCGGATTGATGATCATGGCAAGCCCCAGTTTATCCCGCAGATAACCCGCCTCAATACTGTAATCCGGCGTCCGCACTCTGGCGATGGCCGCACAGTTTCCCACCCGCTTCGCCACAGTACAACATAAAAGATTCAACTCGTCGGAATCTGTCACCGCAATAAGCAGATCTGTATTCTCGATCCCTGCATCCATCTGTACGCTGTAGCTTGCGCCGTTTCCGGTCACTCCCATCACATCATACAGACTGCTGATTGTCTGCACTTTCTCCGCATCCCTGTCTACGATCGTAATATCGTGGCCTTCCCTGGACAACTGTTCCACCAGCGTCCTGCCCACTTTGCCGCACCCCACAATAATGATCTGCAGGCCCTTTACCGTATTCTTCCGCGATCTGATCCCCATTTTCCGCCTCCTGAAACATTCCCTTTCACATGTTCCCTGATTTACCGCAAATTTCTTCGCCATCCCTTACTATATCACCATTTGCATAAAAAATCCACAGGCAATGAAAATAGTTTGCCTGTGGATTGTAAATCATATTTTCAATGATTCGCTGTACGCTCATAATACGGGAACTTTTATACGATCCCCTGTGCCTTCATGGCCTCGGCCACTTTCAGGAATCCGGCAATGTTGGCGCCTGTCACATAGTCGCCTTCCTTGCCGTACTTTTTCGACGCCTCATCCAGATTGTGGAAAATGTTCACCATAATGCCCTGCAGCTTGCTGTCCACTTCCTCAAAGGTCCAGGACAGTCTCTCGGAATTCTGGCTCATCTCCAGCGCGGAAGTCGCTACGCCGCCCGCATTGGATGCCTTGCCCGGGCAGAACAGCACGCCGTTTTTCTGGAAATATTCCGTTGCTTCCAGTGTGGTGGGCATGTTTGCGCCCTCCGCCACCGCAAAGCACCCGTTTGCCACAAGCGCCTTTGCGTCTTCCAGACCCAGCTCATTCTGGGTTGCGCAGGGCAGTGCGATATCGCACTTCACGCTCCATACGCCTTTGCCCTCATGGTACTGTGCGCTGGACCTTACCGCCGCATACTCGGTCAGACGGGCACGCTTCACTTCTTTTACTTCCTTAAGCAGTGCCACATCGATTCCCTCGGGATCATAGATCCAGCCTGTGGAGTCGGAACAGGTCACAGGTTTCGCCCCTAACTGCTGTGCCTTCTGAATTGCGTAGATCGCCACATTGCCGGCGCCGGAAACCGCAATGGTCTTGCCCGCGATATCCTTGCCGTTGCACTTCAACATTTCTGCCGTCAGGTACAGCAGACCATAACCGGTAGCTTCTGTTCTTGCCAGGGAACCGCCGTAGGTTAAGCCTTTTCCTGTGAGTACGCCCTCATACTGATTTCTGATTCTCTTATACTGGCCGTACATATAACCGATCTCGCGGCCGCCCACACCGATATCCCCGGCCGGTACGTCCGTATCCGCGCCGATATGTCTGTAAAGTTCTGTCATAAAACTCTGGCAGAATGCCATCACCTCTCTGTCGGATTTTCCCTTCGGATCAAAATCACAGCCGCCCTTACCGCCGCCGATAGGCAATCCGGTCAGGGAGTTTTTGAAGATCTGCTCAAAGCCCAGGAATTTGATGATACCCAGGTTTACGGAAGGATGAAATCTGAGTCCCCCCTTATAAGGACCAATAGCACTGTTAAACTGTACGCGGAAACCGTTGTTTACCTGTACCTGCCCCTTGTCATCCACCCAGGGAACACGGAACATGATGATTCTCTCCGGTGTCGTCAGTCTCTCAAGCAAAGCCTCTTTTCTGTACTCCTCCTCATTTGCCTCGATCACCACTCGCAAAGACTCCAAAACCTCTTTTACCGCCTGGTGAAATTCCGGCTGCGCGGGATTCTTCTCCACAACTTTTGCATAAACCTCGTCAACGTATGACATTTCCTGTTTCCTCCTTTAAAAAATAATTTAATTTCTTTGTTATGAATAACAGTCAGACAGACTTTCCATCTGCCCTGCGGACAGAATGGCCAGAACCCTCTGACAGATCCTCACACATTCCTGTATAAAAAAACAAAGGCAAAATAAAAGGCAGAAGTATCTGCGCCCTCTGCCATTCAGACGCCTTTGTCCAAAATTTATTATAGTATGTTCTCTCAAATGATACAAGAGTTTTTTTCCGCAGAAATAGATAAATTTTTCTTAAGAATTTGTATGTTTTATACAAAACCCAACAGGCTTCCTAAAACTCCTCACGGTATTTCTCGTACAGCTCCCGCAGTTTTTCTTTATCTTCTTCCGTAATACTTTCCTGCAGGTACTCTTTCATTTCTGTTACAGCCTCACTGTTTATCCCCGCATCGATCATATCCGCCACATCGGATATCGTATCTTTGTTGACATATTTTCCGACCATCTCTTTCGCCTGTTTCATGTCCTCTTCATCGATACTGTCCAGAATCTCTTTTGCCTTCTCGGCCGCCTCCGGATCCCCGGTACTCTCTATCAGCTGTTCCAGAACCTGTTCTACGATCTCCTCCTCAGCCTTCGCTTTTACCTTATCTGTGGTCATACTTTTCAGCTTATTCCCAAAGTCTTCATTGATCAGACCAAATAAAAGAATACCTCCTGCCACGATCAAAAGGCTCAGAAAGAAAATCGTCCCTGCGCCTGTTTTCTTTTTTCTTCTTTTTCTGCTGCTCATATGGGTTACTCCTCATCGTCATATCTTTTCAGAAATCATGCCGCCTGTCGGCCATTGCCGGAACGCTCCCTTCTTATTTCCAGCACTACTGTAACCTGTAACGGTTGCATGTTCCTCTATTATAACAGATGCAGCAAGTCTTCCAATAGTTCATTTTACAGATATTTTTTTAACCTCTCCATATTTTTTTCTTCAAATCCGGCCAGTTCCTCTGCCAGTTCCATACATTCCTTCCCGGCATTTTCGAAGGTTTTCATATTCTTCCAGATATCTGTCACCCCTCTGCTGTTCTCCTGAAACAGTATATCCGCCACATGGCTGGTACTGGAATCAAGCAGCGTACTCATCTGCAGACCGCTCCGCTGCAGTACTTCCTGCACCTGAGAATTGCGGTATCCCTCCTCCTTCTCTTTCGTCAGCTCTTTTAGCGCCCTGTTATGGATATCCGCAAAGGTAATGAATTCCCTGGACATCTCCACTGACAGTTCCTTATCATAAACTCTTTCTGTCACCGCGTCAAGGGCATTCATTGCCAACTGCGCATTTCGCTGTATGTGATGATACAATTTAATATCTTCCTTTTTCATCCCGCTCTCTTCTCCCTCCTGTCACCTGTATAAACTAATTCAACATCATATCTGCTCTGGAGATCCCTCCGTGTGCAGAAACTCTACCCTGTCATTTTCTGAACTATACTCCCATCCATCCTACAGTATGGACTACTGTCTGTTTCTTTATTCTCTTTCTAATCGAGCAGGCAAGATTTTCTTCCCCTGCGCATACAAAAAGAGTACCGCATATTTTCATACGATACTCTTTTTGTAAATTTCATATCATCTGTTTCAGTAAAATACCTCGCGGCAGCCTGCACATGATCATGCGACTCGTTATTCGCGCGATTATAGTCCGCTAAACCTGCACTATCAACCGGAAATCATCAGTCCTCTTCAGTTTCTGCAGATACCTCTTTCTCAAAAGGATACACTACACCCCATTCCTTTCTCAGTTCATCCATAAACTCCATCACGCGAATTGTCTCTCTATGAGGCATCTGCGGACACTCCAGTGCTCCCTTTTTCAAAGCCTGCATGCACGCTTCCACCTCGTACTCATACCCTGTGATCTGCTTTGGTGCTTTTTTATAGAGAAGCTTCTTTCCATCCCGGTTATATACTGTAAAACTCTCATAATTATTGATGTTTTCAATAACCATAAAGCCTTCCGTCCCCTGAATGATGCCTTTCCTGTCTCCTGCGCAGCAGTGGGAAGCTGTCAGACTTGCCACTCTTCCATCCGTATACTGGATCGTGATCGTCTCCTGCCTGTCTACTCCCGTCTCCGTATAGGTACAGAAAGAAGAAACCTTTGCAATATTCGTTCCAAAAAAGACAGATGCAAAATTGATCGGATACACACCAAGATCTAACAGGCTGCCACCGGCCAGGGCAGGATCCCCCAATCTCTGCACATGTTCCAGCTCGTAACTCAGATTTGCGGAAAGAAACATCGGCCTGCCGATCATTCCCCTGCTCAGAACCTCTTTTATCATGTCCACCATAGGCATGTATCTCGTCCAGATGGCCTCCGTGATAAATACATTTTCCTTTTCAGCATACTGAAGCACTTCCTTTGCCTGTGCTGCGTTTGCGGTAAAAGCCTTCTCGCACAGTACCGGTTTTTTAAATTTGATGCACAGCATCGCATTATCTCGATGCTCCGAATGAGGCGTGGCAATATAAACAAGATCTACTCTGTCATCCCGCAGCATTGCCTCATAAGAACCATAGGCTTTTTTTACGCCATACTTTTTCGCAAAAGCCTCCGCCTTCTCCTCCGTTCTGGAAGCCACCGCATAAAGCGTGATCCCCTTCATCCCGTTTACCGTAGCCGCCATTGTACCGGCAATATTACCCGCTCCCATCAAACCTATCCGAAACTTACCCATATAACCCCTTCTCCATTTCATTCAGCCGTTCTCTCTTACAGCTGTACTCTACTCCATAAACTCACTCTTCACATAGGCGGTCTGCCCTTTATATTTTACTTTAGTCCATCCGTCCGCCTGATTCATCACCAGTTCCAGCTTATCCCCCTGATATATCACACCTAATCTCTCACCTGACTCACTGGCGCTCTTTCTGACATTGACTGTTGTTTTCGCCGTCACATAACCGTTACTGCCAGGGAGTGTATTAGTTGTCTGGGGCTCCTGTTCTTCAACCGTCTCCTCCGTCTGTGCAGGCGCCGTCTCAGCGTCTGCAGGCGCCTGCGCTATGGCTTCCAGATACTCCGACTTAATGAAAAATTCCTGGGTTCCGTCGGTCAGTTTTGTCCAGCCGTTAGCGCGCTGCTCCAGCACTCTGAAAGTATCTCCAATCTGTGCCTTCCCCAGCTTATCCGCCTTTTCGCTGTCAGAACTTCTCATATTCACCACAGCTGTAGTCTTCACTTCCGTAACAGCAGCTTCCGGCTGTGCCGTATCCGTCTGCTCTGCCTCCTGAACTTCCCCGGCAGCTTCCGCAGGCTGCTCCGCTTCCTGCTTCGCAATCAATGCTTCCTGTACCCCCTTTGTGATAGACTCATCTACCTTCTGGAACGCATCTGCCGCATCCGTACCGGGAGCTGTCATCTGATTAAAATCGACCGAAGTCTTATTACTTAAATCCTTCACGTCCTCCTGAAGGCTCACAGCTTTAATATAGTCCGCCTCCTCTTTATCAATTTCATCTTCCAGATTGATATAATAATTTCCTGCATCATTCTTGCAGATGAAAAAAGTATTCATCCCAGGCACAGGCTCATCATAACCGGCAATCTGAATCTCAACAATGACATACGCCAGAAAAGAATCTTCTCTTGGCCCCGGTTTTGTATAAATATTGATGGAGGAACAGGACTGCACATGTTTCGACCATTCTGTAAAGTACATCACAAGCCTTTCCGACAAAGGATCTATAATATCTGCCAGCGCATCATTATTCTTGTCCTCCAGCGCCTTATAATATTTCATGATCAGTTCATTGACTTCCGGGTAGGCATTCTCCTCCAGTAAAACATCCGGAACTGTGAGACCACTTTGTACATTTTCCTCTTTCGTTATTCCGGCAGTACTGGCCTGTATTCCTTCCTGTTCTTCATTCTTTCGATTTGCTGCCATGCCGATCCCCATAGTGATCAGGATCGCTGCCACAAGAACAGCCGGAAGAACGATTTTTCTATGCTCTATAATCATATCTTTCAGTTTTTCCACTGTTTCTCCAAAATAAGTTTCATTCATTTTTTTCATATCGTTAATAACGCCCTTTCCGCAGCCTGTATACCTGTTTTTTCCTCTCAACTATACTGTTCTGATTCCCCATATGGGCAAACAAGAGGCAAGTAAACTCACCTCTTGTCTGACGGTTTCATAAACTTCCCATATCATGAAAAGTGCACCCGACAGGAATCGAACCTGCATTAAAGGCGTCGGAGGCCTTCGTTCTATCCGTTAGACTACGGGTGCATGGAATGGTATGCCCTTTAATTATTACAAAATTGTTACATCATGTCTGTTATCATACCATATCCATCCCTGTCTGTCCAGACTATCCGGAAAATTTTTTAGGGAAATTTTTGCACTTTCTTTTACTTTTCCTCATAAATACTGATTTTTCCTGATTTTCTGTCGTAATAGTAGACCGTATCAGATAATACTTCCTCCGGCGCAAGCTGCGTTCTGTTCACTTCCATCACCATCCGCAGCAGATTTTTTGAACTGTTCACCTTCGTCTCCGGCAATAAAATCACTTCATGCACGGAACTTGGCAGTATATAGAGGTTTTCCCCCAGCTTTTTCGCAAACCGCTCCAGAACTCCTCTGTATAAAATGCATGCAGCGCCCAGATATCTTCTGCTGTTTGTCAGAACAAGAAGCGGTATCCCGCCCAGGTCCGGATTTTTTTCCGCAACACCTTCCAACTTTGGAAAGTCTTCCTGCTCTTTCCATTCCCACACCGGAATTTCATCTTCCAACACCATTCTTGATAGCAGTTCCTCCATGGTTCTGATCGTTCCAGGCAGCATTTTCTCCGCATTTGCCAGAGCATCCTCATAAAGTACTTCGGTTGAGATCCCCCAGTTTTTCATGTGTGTCTCTCTGATCAGTATCGCCGCTGTACCGGCCGAAGGGCTGTCCATAAGACAGTAGAAAACAACCGCCATATCCAGAAAATCTCTGTGCGGCATCTCCGCTAACATTTGTTTATTCTTTTCTTTGTTGATAAGCTTCAAGGCCAGTTTTGTCTTTACTTTTTCATAATCTTTGTAGAAATCCACATCCGGCGTCTCAATTCCATCCTGCTCCTCGTAAAGTTCCAGAAAATCTTCCAGAATGTCTCTTATATCCCTGCCTTCCAGATAATCCATATAAAACCGCTCCATATAGATAGTGGGCACCACTTTTTCGCCTGGCTTTCTGATCGCAATTCCCTGCATCACAACCCCGTTATTTTTAGGTACACTGATCGTCTCTACGACCACTTCCGCCCCCAGCCTCTCCTGAAGGTTTTCCTTTACTTTTACAATAAACTGTGAAAAATTCATATAACCACCTTTCCTTTCCTTATCGTTTTCATTTTTTGGAAAATTATGAATATATTGTTTAAAAAAGAAAAAGACAATAGAAGAAAACTCCTATTGTCTTATCGGCTACACATAATAGAGATGCATAATACTTTATCCCTGTAAGCGGAGATAATATTGCTAACAGATCGCTCTCTCCACTATACACGGCTCAAATATTCGCCCGTACGAGTATCAATCTTAATGGTATCACCCTGATTTACAAAAAGAGGAACATAAACCGTAGCACCGGTCTCCACAACAGCAGGTTTTGTCGCACCTGTCGCAGTATCTCCCTTAAAGCCGGGCTCTGTCTCCGTAATCTCAAGTTCCACAAACAGTGGAGGCTCCACAGCAAATACACTTCCGTTATGAGAAAGCATCTTCACCATTTCATTCTCTTTCACAAATTTCATGGAATCCTGAATATCAGCGGCACTCATTGCCATCTGCTCGTAATTTTCCGTATCCATGAAATTGTACAGGTCACCATCCGCATATAAATACTGCATTTCTCTTCTGTCAATTCGTGCCTGAGGGCATTTCTCCGTAGGTCTGAAAGTTTTCTCCACTACACCACCACTCTTAATGTTTTTCAGTTTAGTTCTAACGAAAGCAGCCCCTTTTCCGGGTTTTACATGCTGGAACTCAATAATCTGAAATACATTTCCCTCCAGCTCTATCGTTATTCCATTTCTGAAATCACCTGCAGATATCATAAACTATTCCTCCTGAATTCTTACGTTAAATAATCCTTTTCCAGTTTATCCTAAAAATCCATCTTTTTCAACTGTTTTTTCAAAATTTAGTAAAAAATCAATAGCAGACAGATAACCTGGCAGTCCCTGCCCATAGATCTGTTTGTCACAGGCAGGCGCAGTAACGGAAATTTTCCGGAATTCCTCCCTGTCTGTGATATCGGAAATATGCACCTCCACTTTTTTCATGGTCGTCACAGAAGCAAGCGCATCATGGATCGCATAGCTGTAATGCGTGTACGCACCGGGATTGATGATCAGCCCTTCCGTTCCATCAAAACAGGCATCCTGGATCCTGTCAATCATTGCGCCCTCATGGTTACTCTGGAACACTTCGATCTGACAGTGCTCTTTTTCCCCTTTCTCCGCTATCATCTGCAGCAGTTCATCATAGTTCTTTGTCCCATAGATATTTTTCTCTCTGATCCCCAGAAAATTCAGATTTGGTCCGTTGATAATCAAAATCTTCATACATTTTCTCCTCTTCTTCTATCTCCCTCTAATGCCGCCACGATTTCCTCCACCACCTGTACCGGTTTTTTTCCATCTGTGGTGATCACAATATCCGCGGCATCTGCGTATCGCTTTTGTCTCTCATCCAAAAGCACTCTTATTTTCTCCATTGGATCCGTCCCCTGCAGCAACGGTCTCGTAGTATCTCCCTTCAGCCGTTCATAAACTGTTTCAGGAGAAACTTTCAGATAGACCACCGTCCCCAGTTCCCGCAGCAGTTTTCTATTTTCTGCCCGCAGAGGCGTCCCCCCTCCCACGGAAAAAATCTGCCCTGCCCTCTCCTCCTTCAGTTTCAGCAAAAGCTGCGTCTCCTGCGCTCTGAAGTAGTTCTCGCCCTCCTTCTCAAAAATTTCCGAGATGCTTCTTTTCTCTTTCTTTTCTATCATTTTATCGGTGTCAAAAAGGGGGCACTGCAGCCTGTAAGAAAGTTTTATCCCCACAGTACTTTTGCCGCTGCCCATAAAGCCTATCAGAATAATATGGTCTTTTCTCTCATGCAATTCATCACACCCCCAGCGCTTTTTCCATTTTCCTGTAGATCTTTCCTGCCGCCTCCTCGCAGACCTGCATATCGTTCCACAATTCCCAGGCAATTAACCCCTGATACAACAACATCTTCAGGCCATGGCAGGTGTTTGCGCCCGCCTGTTTTGCCAGTTCCATAAAACGGGTTCTCGTCGGATTAAAGATCACATCATAACCTGTCTTCACCAGTCTGTAAAATGCTTCCTCTTCTATAACCGCCTGCCCGGTATGGGGGAACATTCCAACATTCGTCGCCTGTATGGCAAGATACCGCTTACTGTCGTCTAACAACCCATACTCTTCCAGGGCATATGCTGTAGCAAAAAATCCCTCTCTGCCTGTCAGTTCACTCTCCTTTGCCATCTGCCCCGCCGCACGATTGATCTCATCTGCCAGAACTTCAGCACGTTCTTTACTGCGGTTCAGGATAAATATATGCTTTGCACCCTTTTCCAGCAGCAGAAAAGCGATTGCTCTCGCCACCCCGCCCGCGCCAAGCAGTATGACCTCCTCCTGCGCTATCTGCACGCCGTCCGAACACATGGCCCGGTATAATCCCGGCATATCCGTATTATATCCTTTGTATCCTCCGGCAACAGGAACAAGCGTATTCACCGCACCGATCCGCTCTGCCAAAGGATCGATGTCCTTCAGGTAAGGGATCACTTCACTTTTATAGGGCACCGTCACATTCATCCCAGCAAATCCAAAGGCTTCCGCCCCCTCTATCGCCCTCTGCAATTTCCCCGGTTCCACAGGCAACGGCACATAAACAAGATTTCTCCCGTACATTTCCGCCAATGTATTGTGTATAATCGGTGAAACCGAATGTCCTACGGGATAACCGATCAGGCCGCACACTTTCGTCTTTGCATCGATCACTGTCATCTTTTCTGCATCTTCCTCTCATAAAAATACAATACAATCCTCTCCAGATACCGTTTGAGCACGATCTGAATCTCCTCTTTCGGATGGATCGGTTTTACCAAAATCGCATGAATACCGCATCGCCTTGCTCCCCAAACATCGGTAAACAGCTGGTCACCCACAAAAAGCGTAGACGCCTTCGTTGTCTCCATACACTCCATAGCCTGCAGATAGCCCGCCCTTTTCGGCTTTCCCGCCTTATACAGATAATCCGTCCCTGTCTCTTTCGCGAAAGACTTTACCCGGGGTTTACTGTTGTTGGATAACAGCATGGTCCGATACCCCGTTCTGCGGAGTTTATCAAATAACCGGACGGCACGCTCATCAGCCGGTGCTCCATGGGGCACCAGCGTATTATCAATATCAAAGATCACCCCCCGCATCCCTTTTTGATAATAGTCTTCAAAATCGATCTCATAGGCGGAATCCAGATATTCATCCGGAAAAAATATGGAAATCCCCCCCATATGCATTCTTTCCTCCCTGCTTCCAGTCCCCGGTCCGTCAGACACTGTCATGCATCAGCTGTCAAAACCGGATTATCCGAAAAAACACTCCTGCACGCGGCAGGAGTGCCAAAACATCCACTGATATGTCTCGCAGCACTATATTTTCCGCACTGCACTGTTATAACGCACAGCCGCAAACAGCTTTGCAAAAGTTGTCACAAACAACAACACGATATCATACCACAAAAAGTTATAGAGTTTTTGCCTGGTGTCTGCAAACCACTGCTGTTGCTCCCAGGCTTTCCCTCCCCAGAAAATAAATAGCAGCAGCACGATCGCCACAAACATGAAGACCAGCCGAAATTTATTGAGGAGCTCCATGCGTTTTCTTGCCTTTTCTATTTTCTGCTTCTTTTCCTCTTCCATCTTTTACTCCGCTTACTTGTCCAATACCTTTTTCAGTTCATCCATAAAAGTATTGATGTCTTTAAATTCCCGATAGACAGAAGCAAACCGCACATATGCCACCATGTCTAACCCCTTCAATTTCTCCATCACATACTCACCGATCACACCGCTGGATATCTCCTTTTCCTCCATCTTGAAAATTTCCGTCTCCACATCATCCACAAGCTTTTCGATCTGTCCCGCACTGATCGGTCTTTTATGGCAGGCGCGCAGCACACCGGCCTCAATCTTAGAGCGGTCATAAGTCTCCCTGTTATTATCTTTTTTGATAATAATGAGCGGTATGGTTTCCACTTTCTCATAAGTCGTAAAACGCTTATCACATTCATCACAGACACGTCGTCTTCGGATCGAATTATTCTCCTCCGCCGGTCGGGAGTCGATCACCCTGGTATTCTCATGGCCACAAAAGGGACATTTCATCACTTTTCCTCCTGTTCCGGTATTTCCCCGGAAATATCTTTCTTTCTAAAAAAGTATAGATTACAGGGTCTTTTCTGTCAAGTAAAAATGCCCTCTCTCATCCCTTTCTCCCCCACAACAAACGCAGGCATGGCATGATATACGCATAACCATCCCTTTTCCTCCGCCTCATGAAAACGCCGAGAACTATGAAAGAAAAAAATGATATCCCTTCGCAGATCCTGAAGGTCAGAGGTACTTCATATTTCAACAGCACGGTTCCCGTGTATCCCGCCGGCAGCTCCACTGCTATTCGCTTATTCTCTCCCGTTGAAACCGCAAACTCATACCCATGTTCTTTGTCATAGGCGTGAAAATGATCATAATGATACACCGGCAGCACAATACGGGCGCTTTCCCCGTTTTCATTGGCACAGTCCACCGCATAAGTTCCCCCCTCACGGGATACCTCTGACAAAACACATACACCTGTATCCACAAGGGGTGTTCTCACAAAGGTCAATGTATTATCCGTCTCCTTCAACTGAAACCAGGGGGCAATCTCCTCGCACGCCACAGGATCCTGCGTTTCATTTCCATAAGAGTAGACCCTGATCTCCTCCGCGGCATCCGCAAAATCCGTTATATACATCCACGTTGACAACAGGCCGGGCGCCAGCACTGCTACAGCAGCTGCAAAACATAATTTGTCTCCCTTTTTTTCCCGCAAAATAATAAGACAGAAGACCAATAAGAAACTCAAAAAGACCGTAGCCATCGCTGACATCCGCCATGGGAACTGCAGCGCTCCCCAAAGTATGCCTGCGATCCCGCACCTGCCTGTCAGATTTCCGCTATGGAACAAGCTGGAAGAAAAAAACATCGCTGCCGCCGACAGGACCGCAAAGATTCCCGCCTGCCTGTAATGCACATTTTCCTTTAATTCCCAGCTGTCTCTTTTGATCACACAGACCAGATAAAGAACAATACCAAGCGCAAGGCCTGCACCCACAGTCAGCGGCATTTCCCCCTGCATGCCTCCCTCCGTCGTAAGCGCCGTCACCGTCGGTGAAAAATCTCCAAACAGCTGTACCGGATAGGCATGATACTTCTCGATATTCTTTCCCAGATTCTGAACGCCCATTTCCATCCCAAAATAGGTACACAGATAAGGGTACAAAAACCAGAGATTTATTAAAAACGTCATCACTGCTGCCCTGACAAGTGCCACAAAACGTTTCTTCTCAAAAGTCTTTTTCCAGAAAATAACAGCAGCCGCTGCCAGGAAAAGCATAACCATTTCCGTAGACAGTATATGGGACTCCACAACCCCGGTGAGTCCGATAATAAGAGGCATACACTCAGAAAGTCTGATATCGTCTCCCCGTTTTTTCTGATAGATCCGTAAAAAGCCATAGCACACAAGCGGAAAAAATGCCATCGCCGTGTACTCCCCCACAGCTGCTCTGGTCAGTATATTGACCATCCGATAGGCTGACAGGGTATACACACAGGAACCGACAATGCCAATCCTCCAGTCTCTGCTGATCTGTTTAAAACACCAGTATGCGGTCAGGCAGGTAAAGCTGTTGACAACAATAACATACAGCTGATAGCATGTCTGAAGCGGTATCCAGAGGCAGTATAACACCGCAGGGATATACAAAAACGCATCGCCATACAACAGAGAATTTGCATAACCATAACCGTTTAACGCCCCAAAAGCAATCCTCTGGGGAATCTGCAGACTCCTTATGCTTTCTGACAGACGATAGATCCTCTCCAGATGAAATCCCATATCATGTCCGTCAAAAAGAAAATCCGTAAAACAGGTTATACTGGACAGGAAAATAATAAGCCCCAGACATACAATCTTCCACTTTGTCTCTTCTGTCACCTGCACGATACCGTTTCCTGCAAAACACAGATATAAAATATCGGCAAATGCAAAGAAAAGGAAAAAGCCACCCAGTCTGACAAACCGGTACAACACACTTTCTTTTATTGTAACCCTGTTAAGAATCAGTTTTCCTGTGCCACCGTACCAGACATGCAGTTCCAGATCGTCCGCATCGCCTCCGGACCGCAGCCAGATTCTCTCTGTGTGTTCTCTCATTCCATCCCGCAGAAAAATACGGGGCGCCTTTAACGCCTCTCCGTTTTTCTCCGCAATGATGTCCATATAACCGGAAATATTTTCCGCACTCTGTGATCCGTCATAGTCGGACTCATACTCTACCGTCACCTCATAGGCGCCTGACCGCAGGGCAAAGTCCCCATAAAACAATATCAGTTCATCTTCTGCGTTCTTTTGTGCGTTTTTATTTTGCCCTGGAACACCAATACCCAGCTCCGTGTGATACGGATCCTGTAAGCCTGTCCACACAAAATCCTCCCCGCACACCTCTGTTTCTATCGGCCTCGGAAAAAGAAGTACGATCAGATAAAGCAGCCACAGACATTCCATACCGGCCACAGCAAAAAAGATCTTAATATTCCCTTCCTGCCCTGCTCTTCCCCTTAGATTCATCTGTCCATATCCCTCTATTCTTTATGCTCCATGCGGTACAGATAAAATGGATACTGGGATATCCAGTGCTCTCCATAATCGGTCACTGCCAGGCCGCCCCCTTCCAGCCCCTCCAAAACCTCTAAAGAAAGCTCATAAGGACAAAAATACCAGAAAACCTCTGACTCTCCGCCCCGGTAATCATGGTTTACGATCTCGTTATCCGGATAGTAATGCCCCAAAACAGTCCAGCCCAGATGTTTTACACCATTTGTCACCATCTGAGTGCTTTTATCCGGTGTCCCGATAATCTCTAACGTCTCTCTCGTTCTTTGATCCTGCAGCTTTACTTCCTCACTGTATCTTTTATAATTTCCAAGTCCCATCACCAGTAAAACAAGGCAGATAACGACTAAAACCGCCCTGCCGATCCCCGGCAGATGAGGCAGCCCCTCCCTGTCCCCACACTTCTTTAAAATTTCCAGCATACGACTGGCTGCTGTTACGATCACGCACACCGTAACAGCGCTCACCGGATACAGATATCTTGCCACTAACACCGGCGTCATCACCAGGCACAGGAAATAACCGAAAGCCACTGTTCCGGCAACTGTCAAAAGCCCTGTAACGACAGCATATGTCTTATCATCCCAGTTTTTTATGCAGGGTGTTCCTACCTTTATCAGGCCGCCTTCCTCTCTGTCCCTGTGCACCATACCGGAATCTGCAGTCAATACCACAATACACAAAAAGAGCAGCAGCGGCGTTGTGATTTTTGCCATAGATCCCCCGAGAAATACCATGTCAAGAGCATCTTTTAACTGCAGAATATCAGTCACCCACCAGCTTGAACTGACACTTTTTATACTGTTATACAAAATGACCAGCCAGGGACTGTACCCCAGAATAAATACCACAACAGCGCAGGCTCCCTTCCTCCAGGTTTTCCCTCTGTATCTGATCCATACTGCCGCCCCGGTAAAAAATACCAGAAGTCCTCCAGCCACCAGGGCATAATAATGAGAATAAGCGCCTGCCAGCCCCCAGAGGACCAGACCAATCCAGGAAGACTTCCTGCCGGTACTGATCACGCGGTAAGAACAGTAAAAACAGGCTGTCAGACACAAAAACGCCAGCGCATACATACGGATCTCCAGATTATAACCAAGGCAGAAAGTCCCAAGCCCCGACAGAATCATAAAAAAGGCAGCGGGAACAGCCCCGAATTTTTTCCGGAACCAGAATAATGCAAGCACGATCCCTATACCAAAAGGAACCACAGATGCCAGATGGCACACAGGAATCGAAAACCCAAACAGATCTCCCCACAGCTTCAGCCAGAAATAGTAAAGAGGAGGATGGCTGTCCCAATAATACATGATCTGCATAACACCATAGAGGCTGTTCTTTGCAGTCCCCACGGAAAATGCCTCATCGCCCCACACCACATTGTCGAATATCAGGCTTACATTCAGACAGATTACAAAAAGTGCCAGCAGATAAGGTAAAACAGGACATATATATTTTTTACAGACCAATATTGGTTTCCAGGCCCCGAATCCGTCCCAGTCCACCTTTATAAGATACTTCTTTTTCAGAAAACTCCACTCTCCCCAGGCTGTGACAAGAGCTGCACCCAACTCCATCACTGCATATTTTAAAGCGAAAGAAGCGGACTTGTCCATTTTCTCCAGAAACGATGTATCTGCATCGCTCAATACTGCAAGTATCACAGCACAGATAAAAGATACTGTGATCAGATAAAAGAAATACCGGAGGATGATCTCCCCTGCCTTCACTTTTCTTTCTTTATTATAGCTTCTCCATAATATATAAGGTAATACCGGAAACACCAGGGTATATAAAACTGCCTGCATATGCTTTTATCCTCTGTCAATTCTGTTTATTTTTTTGCTCAATTGAATAACATTATACAGGATTCCCCAATAATTATCAATAACCATTTCCAGCAGCCGCCGCTACCTTCTGCAGCACTCCTTCACCTCCACCAGTATAATATCCGGCCCCACCTGCTTGATATCCCGGTAGGGAATCGTATAATCTCCCTCACATTTAAACCAGTCCAAAAATGAACAGCCGCCGCCTACAATGATCTTACAGATCTGTCCGGTGCATTCATCAAACTCAAAGTCTGTCACTCGCCCCAGTCTCTTACAGTCTTTGATATTGATCACTTCTTTGGATTTGAATTCCGAGTAAAGCATACCGCGCCCTCACAATTTACGTTTTCCTGTATTATATGCGGCAAAGCCATTTTTGTTCCCAGTTTCTTCCAGAAAACAGCTTTAATTTGCTGAATAAATTCACACAATCCGTGCAGTCTAAAAAGGACGGATAAATTCACCAGAAAACATTTCGGAGGAAAATATTATGCAGGGTAAAGTCGAAATTTGCGGAGTCAATACATCTGAGCTCCCTCTTTTGAAAGAGGAGGAAAAAGAAGCTCTCTGGACCAGGATAGAAGCCGGCGATACGGCGGCCAGAGATCAGTATATCAGGGGCAACTTACGACTTGTCCTGAGTGTGATCAAACGCTTTTCTTCCAGTAATGAAAATGTGGATGACCTGTTCCAGATAGGATGCGTAGGCCTGATCAAAGCCATCAATAATTTCAACCCTGCCTTACAGGTAAAATTTTCCACTTATGCAGTTCCCATGATTTTAGGCGAGATCAGAAGATTCTTACGGGACGGCGGCTCCATCAGGGTATCCCGTTCCCTGAAAGACACTGCCTACAAGGCGATCTACGCAAGAGAGCACATGACCCGCGCCAATTTAAAAGAGCCTACTATGGAAGAAGTGGCCGAAGAGATCGGTATCTCCAAAGAAGATATCCTCTATGCCCTGGATGCTATTCAGAGTCCCATGAGCCTTTATGAACCTATTTATACTGACGGGGGTGACACCCTCTATATTATGGATCAGATCAGTGACAAAAAGAGCAGAGAAGAGAAATGGATCGAGACGCTCTCTTTGACAGAAGCCATCAAACATCTGAGCGACAGAGAACAGGAAATCATCCATCTGCGTTTTTATGAAGGAAAAACCCAGATGGAAGTTTCCAGGATCATTGGCATTTCCCAGGCACAGGTCTCAAGACTGGAGAAAAATGCCCTGCGCATCATGCGCAGCTATCTGGTAGCCTGAGAGAAGGACGGTCAGGTTTCCCGGCTGATCTCCTTTTTCAGCTGTTTCATGATCTTCTTCTCCAGTCTGGAAATGTACGACTGAGAAATACCCAAAAGCTCCGCCACTTCCTTTTGTGTCATTTCCCTGTTCATACTGGCATCCAGGCCGAACCGCAGATTGATGATAGTCTTTTCCCGTTCTGAAAGCTTACTGATCGCCTCCTTTAAAAGTTTATGCTCCACCTCAGATTCTATCCCTCTGTAGATCACATCCTCCTCGGTTCCCAAAATGTCGGAAAGCAACAGTTCATTCCCGTCCCAATCTACGTTTAGCGGCTCATCAATAGACACTTCCATTCTTGTTTTGCTGTTTCTGCGCAGATACATCAATATCTCGTTTTCAATACAACGGGATGCATAAGTGGCAAGCTTGATATTTTTATCCGGATTAAATGTATTGATCGACTTAATAAGCCCGATCGTCCCAATGGATATCAGATCCTCAACTCCCACTCCTGTATTATCAAACTTTTTTGCTATGTAAACAACCAAACGCAGGTTATGCTCAATCAGCGCCGCCTTTGCTCCCTCCGCATCCACGCTTTCCAGCCCGCGGATCATCTCGTTTTCTTCCGCTGTCTCCAGCGGAGGCGGCAGAATATCCGCACCCCCAATATAGTGAATATCTCCCTCTTTTTCCCGGGGATCGAACTGTCGGCCACGTACCATCTTAAACTGAAACAATCCCGGTATTGCCATTTTAAAAACCATTTTTCTTCCTCCTAATCATTGTTCAAATTTCGGATGCAAAATCATCTGATAATTCCCCTTTTCTGTCACCACATCTTCCGAAAGCGCCACCACAACTTTTTGAAAAACCCTTTTTTCTTCTCCGACTTCCACTTCCATCCGGGGAAGCTCCACTGCCTCAAGCAGCCCATGTCTTTTTCCGATACTGTGAAAGGGGATCAGGTAATGTTTTTCGGGTGGTACTCTCTTTTCAAGCGTTCCAACCGTCTGTCTGGCCAATATGGACACCGGCCTTTTGGCATAGGGTTCAAACAGACTGTTTCCCGAATCTGAAAATCCTTTACAGGTTAGCATTTCCCCATAAAAATCCAGTTTGACCGCAAAAAACTCTCTGGTACGCTTTTTTCGAATACGCAGATACAGATCGATAAGCCCTGCCGCAGCAGTAACTGCGGCCAGCACATTCCACATATTCAGATTTTTCCTCATACCCGGTATATAGCCGGATACGAAACAGATAAATCCGCCCATGAGAAGTCCGTAACTGCTCATACAAATATATGATTTCACAACCATTTCTTTTGTCCGAAAAGAAAAAGCAGCCTTCAGTAAAAGAGGTTCCATGCACACCGCCTGCACAAACAATTTGACAGGCCACCAGATACCCGGTAATAAAAGAAGAAGTACAAATGCCACAGCTGATGCCGCCGCACTAATGAACAGTCTGATGATCCCGCTTTTCAATCTGTAGGTTTTTCTGACCAAAAGCAGTAAATATGTAGTTATGACAAAATCCATCAGCCATACTCTGTCAATATAAATGGTATAACGCACTGATCTTCACCTGCTATCGCCCAAGACCGTTTTCCCTCCGGTAGTTATCAGTATACCCCGTCCGTGACGAGAATTTTGTCAGTCTTCGCGTTGCTTTAAAAAGAATAACAGAAAAAAAGGACCTTACTTTGCGTAAGATCCTCTGATCAAATCTTTCTATTTTTTTGACAGGAAACTCGGTATATTGAGGGACTGTTCCTTGACAGAACTTTTCAGGTCTGTGGTTTTCGCCCCGGGCACCGGCCTGTTGATCGGCTTCACATTAGGCGTTACGGGCGCTGTCTTCGGCATGCCTGTCAGAGCAGATCCCGACTGCAGCCCCTTGTTCTGCAGGGAAGTCGGCGTAATAATATTATTCGTCTTATGTGTAAATCCGCCCAGCCTGTTCTGAGGCACATCCTCAAGCCCTGTGGCGATCACCGTGATCTTACAGTAATCCGCCTGAGAATCATCATACATTGCGCCAAAAATAATATTAACTTCATCGCCAACCAGTTCCTGTACATAGCTTGCCGCCTCGTTGGCGTCGATCAGGGTAATATCGCCGGATACGTTGATGATCACATCAGAAGCGCCCTTGATCGTTGTCTCCAACAGCGGGGATTCCACAGACATCTTCACAGCATCCGCCGCCTTGTCATCGCCCCTGCCTTCCCCGATACCGATATGGGCAATTCCCTTTTCTTTCATAACCGTCTGTACGTCCGCAAAATCCAGATTGATGACAGACGGCACGTTGATCAGATCAGTGATACCTTTCACGGACTGCTGCAATACTTCATCCGCTTTTCGGAGCGCATCAGGCATCGTGGTACGCTTGTCCACGATCTCCAACAGCTTGTCGTTCGGAATCACGATCAGCGTATCCACATGCTCTTTGATCTTTTGTATTCCCTGTAAGGCATTGGTCATACGCACCTTCGCCTCAAACCGAAACGGCTTCGTCACAACACCGACTGTGAGGATACCCATCTCCTTGGCCAGCTTCGCCACCACCGGCGCTGCACCTGTACCTGTTCCGCCGCCCATGCCGCAGGTGACAAATACCATGTCCGAGCCCTTGATCGCTGCAGAGATCTCCTCTGCGCTCTCTTCCGCCGCTTTTTCCCCGATCTCCGGTCTTGCGCCTGCCCCCAGACCTTTCGTGAGTTTTTCACCGATCTGAATCAGTTTTGGCGCCTTGCAAAGCTGAAGTGCCTGCTTGTCTGTATTCACGCCGATAAAATCCACACCGGTAATATTTTCTTCTATCATTCTATTTACAGCATTATTGCCTGCACCGCCCACACCAACTACAATAATTTTTGCAGCGGATCCAGCATCGCTTGTCCTAATCTCTAACACAGGTACTTCCTCCTTACCTTTCGCATAGCCATTGCCTTATCTAATCTATCATATAATGTAATCCGCAATTTATCAATAACTTTTTTTACATTACACTAAATTTCCTCTCACTTTTTGTCTTCCTGGAAGGGGATGATTTTGGAATCTCCCGTAAAGTTTTCCATCTGCACTACCCCTTTTTTTCCCTCTAACTCCGGCAGAATACTCTTTAATCTTGAAAATTTCTCATCAATACTGCTGTTATCTCCGATCTGCACCCGCACATCTCCGAAATAGAGAGTGACCTTATACTCCCTGTCAAAAAAAAGCCTGTCCGCATTCAGCTCATATTTGTCGAGAGACTGTGTAATATCCAGGATCCTCACAAAGATCTGCTCATTTTCCACGGGCAGTTTCTCGTACATCACCACATGGTCAAACTTTAATCCGGTCACTTCCGGGACACCCGCCGTCATCATTTCAGAGCTTTCCACGATCGTACCGTCCCTGTCAAAATACATATATCTGCCCAGATAGGAAACATAACCGGCAAAGGATTTCTCATATACCCTGATGCTCACGGTATCCGGCGAAAGAATCTCCACCTCTATGGCGGACACAAACGGAATATCCTCGATCTCCTGATTCCGGTACCTGAAATTCAGATAGATGGAATTGTGCCCAAAGCGCCCTGTCATGATCCTTTCCGCTATTTCCTCATCGGTATAATGGATATTCCCCTCCACATATACCGTATTTACCGTGTAGGTCGTCACAATATAATAGATAACGCCCAGAATCACCAGAAAAAACACCGCAAAAGACGCCACCCCGATCTTTAACCCCAGGTGCCTGTTTCGATATACTGTCTTTTCCTTTTCTCCTTTCCACGCCACCTGTTTATTCATAGATCCTTCAACCTGATGCTTCTGCCCACATTTAACACGATCCCGATCTCAATCAGAAGAAACATAACCGAAGATCCGCCATAGCTAATAAAGGGCAGGGAAATTCCTGTGTTGGGGATCACGCTGGTACATACCGCGATATTCAAAATGACCTGGATCGCCAGATGCCCCATAACGCCTACCACTAACAACGCCCCAAACAGATCCGGCGCATTGTTGGCAATGATCATACAGCGCCAGATCAGAAGCAAAAACAGAAGGATCACGGCCACCGCGCCAAATAATCCCAGTTCCTCGCAGATAATGGAAAAGATCATATCATTCTGCGCTTCCGGCAAAAACCCTAACTTCTGAACGCTCTCCCCCAGACCTTTTCCGAATATGCCGCCCGAACCGATGGCATAAAGCGCCTGCAACGTCTGGAAACCCTTGTCATCTGCGTATGCCTCGGGATTTAGCCACGCCAGAATACGAAGTCCGCGGAATTCCAGTTTTTCCATCATCTCCGGCGAGCTGGCCATCTTAACGATCACAAAGACCACCAGGGCAGCGCCCCCGACTACCACCAAAGCCATGATGATAAACCGCTTATAATCCGGACTTGCCACGAAAATCATTAACACGGCAATCCCCAGAATAATAATCGCGGAACTCATATTCTGGGTGATCTTCCAGACCATGACGGCAACGATCCCGGGCGGGATCATCAGCACAAAAAATCCTTTCATCGTACGGATCCTCTTTCCCATCTTGCAGACCAGACAGGCTAAAAAGATAACCATACTGAGCTTCGCCACCTCCGCCGGCTGCAGAGAAAATCCCACAATTCTGATCCAGCGCCTGGCACCGTGGGAAGAATACCCAAGGGGCGTCAGAACTAGAGGGATCAATCCGATCGAGATAACATAGGCCGGCACCGCCAGCTTTTCCCAGAAGTGATAGGGAATATAGGAAACCACCACCATACAGACAATGCCCAAAAGCGCCGCCGTCAGCTGTTTTTTCAGGAAATAGGCGCTGTCATTATAATCCAGATTCGCTCTGTAGGAACTGCTGGAATAGATCATCATCAAGCCGAAGCCGATGAGAAATAAAACCGTAAACAGCAGGCTGTAATCAAAATACGTGTCCTGACTATTCGATTGTCCTCTGCCCCCCTGTACAGTTTTAAATCTGGTCGCCATCTACGCCCTCTCCTTTTTCATCCTCTCCCTTTCCGGGGAATTCGCCTTTTGCGATTCCTTATACACGAGTTCCTTAAAAAGTCTGCCCCGCTCTTCATAATCTGAAAACATTCCCCAGCTCGCACAGGCCGGCGACAATAAGACCGCATCGCCGGGCGCCGCGTGTTCCACACAGCTTCTGAAAGCTTCCTCGAAAGTCTCCGCAAAAAGAATGTCCTCAAATCCGTGTTTTTCTGCACAGTCCGCAATTTTTTCTCTGGTCTGCCCGATCAGCACAAGAAGTTTTACCTTTCCTGCAAAAGATTCCACCCAGGCATCGTAGTCGCTTCCCTTGTCATATCCGCCGCCGATCAGAACCGTCGGTCTATCCATGGCGTACACCGCCTGAATGGCCGCATCCGGATTCGTCCCTTTGGAATCGTTGTAATAGGCAACGCCCCCCACCTCTTCCACAAACTCGATCCGGTGTTCCACCGCCCGAAACGCCTTTATCACTTCCAGATATTCTTTCTCCGGCACGCCCATTGCCTCCGAAACCAGAATCGCCGCCATCACATTTTCCACATTGCACAGGCCCGCTAGGCGCATCTCACGGATCTGCATCAGCCGCTTTGTCTTTCCCTCCTTTGCTAGGCAGATCTCCTCTCCTCTCAGAAAGGCTCCCTCCGCAAGTTCTTCCTTCGTTGAAAAATAGAGCACTTTTGCCGGACAACACTCGCCCAGTTTCCTGGTCAGCACATTGTCATAATTTAAAACGCAGGTATCGCCTTTTTTCTGGTTTTTCGTGATATTGTTTTTCGCCGCTATGTAATTTTCCATCGTGTGATGGCGGTTTAAGTGATCCGGCGTAATATTTAAGATCGCCGACACTTTCGGATGAAAGGACTCAATGGTCTCTAACTGAAAACTGCTGATCTCTCCCACCGTCACGGACTGCTCTGTTGTCTTTTCCGCGATATCTGCATAAGGATAGCCGATATTTCCCATCACAAAGGAAGTTTCAAAATGTTTTTTCATAATCTCGCCAAGCAGCGTTGTAGTCGTCGTCTTGCCGTTTGTTCCGGTGATGGCTATGACCTGACCTTTCTCTTTCTGATACGCAAGCTCGATCTCCCCCCAGACGGGGATGCCCTTTTCCCGAAACTCTTTCACAAGGGGCGCATCCACGGGAACGCCGGGGCTTACTACCAGCAGCTCTGTCCGCTCCTTCTCCTGCTCCGGCAGTTTTTTCAGGATCACTTCCACAGCCTGCTCCTTCACCGCCACCCCCAGCGCTTTTCTCTTTTCCGAAAGATTTTTCCTCACCGTTTCTTCTGTCAGTTTCTCATTTTCATCGAACAGGACAGGACGCGCTCCCTCCTGCAGCAGAAACGCCGCCGCGCCGATGCCGCTTTTCCCACATCCTATGATCAATGCTCTTTTTCCTGCCAGTTCCATATTGCTTTTCTCTTCCTCTCTTCCTGCCATCTCAGATCCCCGCGTAAGCCACAAGGCACAGAAGCGCTGTGACAATGGAGAATACCGCCACCACCCTCGTCTCCGACCAGCCGCAGAGCTCAAAATGATGGTGGATCGGCGCCATCTTGAAGATCCGCTTTCCGCCGGTCATCTTGAAATAGCCAACCTGCAGAATATCCGACAGTACTTCCGCCAGATAAATAAATCCCACGATCGGGATAAACAGAGGCATCTGCAGCATATAAGCCGTAGCCGCCACAAAACCGCCAAGCGCCAGAGAACCCGTATCCCCCATGAATACGCTTGCCGGATATACGTTAAACAGCAAAAATCCGAGCAGCGCTCCCACCACCGCACAGGTAATAGGCTCGATCCCGCTGCCTGTTCCAATGGCCACCACCGTAAAAAAGGTTGCTACGATCACTGTGACCGAGGAAGCCAGACCATCCAGGCCGTCCGTGAAATTCGTCCCGTTTGCGGTACCCACTACGATAAAAAGTAAAACCGGTATATTAAAGATGCCGAAATCCAGATACTGATTTGATAAAAACGGGATCTTCATCGCCAGGGAGACATCCGTATAGTTTGTCAGATAAAAGGCAAAGATTCCTGTCACAACAAACTGTCCGATCATTTTCTGCCAGGCCCTGAGCCCCATAGATCTCTTTAACACCACCTTGATATAATCATCCACAAAGCCGATCAGACCAAAGCCCAGTGTCAGAAACAGGATCGGGATGATCTTCGGAAAGTCTTTTACATAGAGCAGGGACGTGACCACCACCGCTATCATGATTAAAATCCCGCCCATGGTAGGCGTTCCGTTTTTTTTCAGATGCGCCTGCGGTCCCTCGTCTCTGACAGTCTGCCCGACTTTCAGCCTGCGCAGAAAGGGAATCACCACCGGCCCAAGCAGGGCGCTGATCACAAAAGATACGATTACGGGCAAAATAACAGTCTGATTCATATTGATTCATCTCTCTTTTTCTAAATATAAACTCGCAAACCCGCGCTATCGCGCTCATTTGTCCGATTACATCAGACGTTTGCTCGTTATACGCCAAGGGAAATTTTCAATTTCCCTTTGGAAAAACAAATGCCTGCTTCGCAGCCGCTTGTTTTTCTCTTGCGGCTACTATATTATAAGCTTATTTTTCCAAATAGGGAAGCACATTTTCAAAAAGCTGTCTAATCACCGGCGCCGCGATCTGTCCGCCGTAATATGTTCCCTGGGGAGAATGGATCACTACAAGAGCCAACACCTCGGGATCATCCGCCGGAGAGAATCCCACAAAGGAAGCAATATATCTGCCGCTCCCTCTGGGTAATGTCTGGCTGGTAGCCGTCTTTCCTCCTATGCTGTACCCCTCGATCTGCGCTTTCGAACCGCCGCCTTCGGAAACCACCTTCTCCAGTAACATCTGCAGCGTCTCGGAAGTTTCCGTGCTCACGATCTGCCTGCCCGCTTCCTTCTCAAAGCTTTCCGCCTGATTTCCCAGCTCATCCACCGCGCGCACCGCAAGATGCGGCGTCACCCGTTTTCCGCCATTGACCAGGGAAGAAACCGTGGTCGCAAGCTGCAGGGGCGTGATCTGAAAAGACTGCCCGAAGGACATGGTGGCAAGTTCCACATTGCCGATGGCGTCCTTTTTATGCATGATCGTTCCCGCTTCGCCGGGCAGGTCCACACCGGTTCTCTCCAAAAGTCCGAACTGTTTCAGGCAGTCGTAATATCTGTCGGCCCCCACCCGCAGCCCCAGTGTCACAAACACCGGATTGCAGGAATTGCAGATCCCCTTCGTAAAATCCTCGGCGCCGTGGCCGCCCACTTTATGGCAGCGTATCTTCCTGTCATCCACAATGATAAATCCGGGACAGCTGAACGTATCCGCCAGTGTGACACTGTTCGTCTCCAGCGCAGCTGCGGCAGTGATCACCTTAAAGGTGGAACCCGGTTCATAGGTGTCATTGATGCAGCCGTTTCGCCACATCCCGTTTAATTTCTCCTGCTTCAGCTCTTCCTCACTCTTTTTTTCTTCTTCCGGGACCCCCGTCTCCTCCCCGTTTTTCGCTGCCTGTCTCTCTTTCGCCGCCTGTTTTCTGGCCTCTTCCCTGGCCCGCAGCGCCTCATACTCCGGCGTCAGCGTATAGGGTTCATTCAGGTTAAACTCCGGCACATCCACCATCGCCATGATCTCCCCGTTTTTCGGATTCATCACGATCAGGGATACTCTGTCCGCCTCCTTGGTGGCCATCACCTGTTTGGCCAGCTGGGTGGCGTAGCTTTGAATATTATAATCCAGACTGAGCACAAGGTCATTGCCGGGTACCGGTTCCCTTCTGTGCTCGCTGGCTGCTTCTATTTCGATTCCGGCGGCATCGGTCAGCGTCAGTATCGTGCCCTCCTCACCGCTTAAATATTCATCATAGATCACTTCCAGTCCGATGATCCCCTGGTTATCGCCACCCGTAAACCCCAGCACTTTGGATGCCAACGCATCGTAGGGATAATAGCGTTTATAATCCTCATCCACTTTTACACCGGGCAGATCCGCCTCTCTGATCTCATCCCCCAGTTCTTTCGGCACATTGCTGCGTATCCGCTCCATGGAAGAGTACTTTTCCACACGTTTTCTGACAAATTCTTCGGACAGCTCCAGTTTCTCACAGAGAAAGGAGATCACCTCCTCCTTGTCTTCCAGCTGGGAGTGGATCACGGAGATCGTGCAGACCGTCTTATTATCTGCAAGCACCACACCGTTCCTGTCAAGGATCCTTCCTCTCGCAGCCTTGATGGAACGCTCCCTCTCATGGAGATCCTCCGCCTTATCCGTATAGTAGGCGGACTGAAAGATCATCAGATCCACCAGCCTGACAGTTAACAGCACAAAAGTGATCGCACAGAAAAAGAACAATGTCACAACCTTTTTTCTGTTATAGGTCTTATTTTTATTCGACATAAAGGCAACCGGCATTCTTTCTTATTATACTTTATGTCTGTCAGGCGCTTTTTATGCTTACCCGGAAGACAGCATCTCCTGTTGCCCGCAGTCTCCCTGTCATTTTCGTTGTATCTGCACTTTTCTCTCTTACTCCTCTTCCGGTTTTCCGCCCCCTGCAACGCCCACCTGAGGGCCGATCAGAGAATCATCCTCCAGATCATGTCCGGTCTCCGGATCGATCTGATGTCCGTTGTTCGGATCAATATAGTTTCCGGTTTCGGGATCCCTCTCAAAAGTCTTCCAGATCTCCGGCACAAAGCCTCCCTCGGCTCCGCCCTCAGCAGGAGCGGCGCCTCCGCCGGGAGAAGCACCTTCGCCTTCCTCACCGGTCTCTGTGCCTTCTTCAGGTTCTGCCTCTTCCTGTCCTTCTTCTCCGGCTGTCTCTCCTTCCGCGCCCTCTTCCGTTCCTTCTGCCGGAATATCGTTGCCGGACAGGGACTGGTTTCTGTAATAATTTGTATTTTCCAGATGCAGAGCGTCAAGCTCCGCCTGCTCTTCTTCCGTCACTTCCTCCGTCATAAAGATACCCAGATAGGGCAGCGATTCCGTCAGAATGCTGCGCACCAGTCTCGTCGCAAATTTCGCATCGTCCTGGTCCGCCACATTGGGCCTGTCCACCACAACGTAAATTGCGATCTTAGGATCATCCGCCGGCGCATAGCCCATAAAGGAAACCACATAGTTTATCTTGTCACGGGGAACCATCTCCGCTGTACCCGTCTTGCCGCCGATGGCATAGCCGGCAGGTCTTGCCGTCACACCGGTCCCTTCGATCACAACGCCATTACAGTAATCGACTATCGTGTCGCTGACGCTGGGAGAGATCGTCTGTTTCAACACTCTCGGCTCGATCGTCCGCACCGTGGAACCGTCCTGGCTGACGATCCTGCTCACCATATGAGGTTCATAATAATTGCCGCCGTTGACCAGGGAACAGAATCCTGTGATCATCTGGATCATCGTCACATTGAACCCCTGTCCGAAGGAACAGGTAGCCAGTTCCGTGGGCCCCATATCCTTCTCCTCATAGACCAATCCCACCGTTCTCGCCTCGCCTGCCAGATCGATATTGGTTTTCAGCCCGAAGTTAAAATTATGCTGGTAGTCGCAAAAATAGCTTTTCCCTTCGGCTTCCGCGATATACATAAGTGCCACGTTGCAGGATTTTTCCACAGCCTGTTTTACAGTCAGTTCCCCATCCCCGTAGGTACTGTGGCACTTGATGGGCCAGCCTCCTATCTCCCGCTTTCCGGTGCACAGATAGGTCTCATTTCCCTTGATCGCGCCGCAGTCCAAAGCCGACGCCACCGTAAAAGGCTTGATCGTGGAACCCGGTTCGTAGGTATCAGAAATACAGTAATTTCTCCACAGCTGATTATAGGCATCATAGATCGTGCCGTCCTCCTCCATGGCCGCGATCTCCTCCGGCGTATATAATGCGCTGATATCCTTCGGATTATTCAGGTCAAACCCGGGCGCACTGGCCATGGCTATCACATTTCCGGTATTGATCTCCATCATGATGCAGCCCGCGTTCAAAGCGCCTGCACCCTCCCTTTCGTTGTCTGTATACTCCTCCATGAATTTATTCAGGTACTTCTCCGCGATACTCTGCACGTTGGCGTCCATCGTGCTGACCACCGTATAGCCGTCCACCGCCGGTTTTACGGTCCGCTCCAAAATACTGTCATTATTCAGATAGCCATACTCCCTGCCAACGATGCCATTTAACGTTTCATTATAATATTCTTCCAGGCCGTAGGTTCCCTTATTATCCTCCGTAATAAACCCGATCACATCGCTGGCAAGCTTTCCATTGGGATAATACCTTCTGTATTCCTTTTCAAACCAGACGCCTTTGATATTTTTCCCCCTTTTCTCATCCTCCTCCAGATCCAGAAACGGTTCTATCTCATCATAGGTCAGCTGTTTTAAAAAGATCTTATACTGCGCCCTCTGCTCTTTTTCCTTCTGCTTATTGGCGTTCAGATACTCATTTAATTCCGTCTGATCCAATGCAGGAAAACAGCTCCTGAGCGCATTCACGGTAGGCTGCAGATACTCTTCCTTCTCCAGCACCAGTTTTGCATCCACGATCAGATTGTATACTCTCTCGCTGGTGGCAAGAACCGTACCGTTCCTGTCCAGGATATCGCCCCGCTTAAAAGGCAGCGTTATGGAATCATACTGCTGCTGGGAAAGCACCTGTTTCTCATACTCCGCTCCGTTATCCTTCCCGATGTAGAATAATCTGACGCTAAGTCCCACGAAAGCTGACAGCACTAAAAAAAACAGTACTACCAGCTTTTTCTGCATGCGCGGCGTAAACTTCCGCTCCGTCGCTTTTATCTTCTTTCGTCCTGTGTTTCTTCTCTCTCTGCTTCTTTGTTCTGCCAAGGATACTGTTACCCCTTTCCTGCCTTACTCCAGACTTTCCGTCTGACGGACATAATCCGTCTCCGAGTCTTCCACATTGATGATCTGGCCTTCTCGCGCATAGGTCATCCCCAGTTCACCGATGGCAACCGCCTTGATCTGTTCCAGATCCAGACTGCTGCTGATTCTGTTATATTCCTCGTCATTGGCCAGTTTCAGGTTATTGTATCTGGACTCCATCTCGGAGATGGCGTCCACGCGGTTTGTAATATCCGACTGCAGGTCAATATAACTGCACAGTGTCATCACCGCAAAAGCCACTGCCAGCGACAAAAAGAGCATATAGCCTAAATTCATATGGGACGCTTTTTCCCTGTTTTTCCTTGCCGTATTGCTCAGGCGTTTCCTGCGGGGTACTTCCCTGACATCCACACCCTCTCTGAGTTCTCTTGCTGCGCTGCCCTCCAAATATGCAATTTTTCCCGGACGATCGTTGTATCTGCGAGTATTTGTGTTTTTTCTTCTTTGAGTCATCTTCCTGTCCTCACTCTCCATGTTATACGCGCCTGAGAGTGCCGTATTTTCCGTTCTGTCAGTCCTTGTCCAAGGTCCCTCCGCCCTGTCCTAAACTGCCTCTTTCTCTTACAGCTTCCTCTCAAACACACGCAGCTTCGCGCTCTTTGACCTGCTGTTGCTTTCCAGTTCCTCCTGTGATGGAAGAATCGGCTTTTTCGTGACCACTTTTCCTCTTGATACTCTGCCACAGGTGCATACCGGGAATTCCGGAGGACAGATACAGGGGGATTCATTCGTGCGGAAGGCTGTCTTTACGATCCTGTCCTCCAGAGAATGAAAGGTAATGATGCAGATCCTTCCCCCCGGTTTCAGGAAGGAGATCATTTCATCCAGAGAATCCCGCAGTACCTCCAGTTCGTGATTACATTCGATCCGGATCGCCTGATAGGTCCTCTTCGATGGATGACCGCCGCCCGCCCGCATTTTGGCGGGAATTGCTGCCTTAATAATCTCATTTAATTCAAAAGTTGTGGTGATCTCTCCTTTTTCTCTTTCTTTTACAATATGTTTTGCAATATTTTTCGCAAAAGGTTCTTCCCCGTAGTTCTTTATCATATGAAACAGTTCGCTCTCCGAATAACCGTTTACGATCTCTTTCGCACTGAAAGCGCTTCTCCTATCCATCCGCATATCAAGAGCCGTGTCATAGCGGTAGGAAAATCCCCGCTCCGCCGTATCAAACTGATAGGAAGAAACCCCCAGATCCAGCACGATCCCATCCACGCCCTCCACGCCGAGCCCTTTTAAAGCTGCCACGGCATTACAGTAATTATCCCGCAATATGGTCACTTTCTCCCCATATTCCTTTAGCCGCTTCGTCGCCGCCTCAATCGCCGCCTCATCCTGATCGATTCCAAACAGCCGCCCTCTCTCTGACAGTCTCCGAACCACCGCCTCCGCATGCCCACCGCCGCCCAGCGTCCCATCTAAATAGATCCCATCCGGTTTAATATGAAGTTCCTCTATCGTCTCCTCAAGCAAGACCGAATAATGCTTAAACTCCACCCTTCTCTCCCATCCGGCCGATCCTAATCAGTCTCCCCCGGTCCTCCAGACATAATCCGCTGATTCCGACAACCTCTCTGTAAACAATGTTCCAACCACCCCAGCTGCAACCAAACATTTCCACTCATCTCACCAAAACCCCCCGGCCACAACCTGGTTTTCAACCACCCCCGGCTGTAAGCAGGCGTCTCTGCCATAAATCAGCCGGTCGGGAAATATCCCTGTAGCAACTCTGCTAAACGCCGGCACTTGGCGAGGTATTTTCGAGCCTAGTGTCCGCTGCGTTTAGCCCGAAGCGAAAGCGGGTTGCGGAAGGGATATTTCCCGACCGGCGTCCGATCCGCATCACACTCCTCTTACAGCCGAATCCCCATACTGGAGAGCTCCTCCATCACATCATCCATCTCCTCAAAGGAAGTCTCCACGCTCTCATAGCGCTCCTTACTCCAAATCTCCACCTTCGTTCCCACGCCTACGGAAACCACTTCCTTTGTGATCCCCGCATATTCCCGCAGCTTTGCGGGAAGCAGGATCCTTCCCTGTCCGTCCACTTCCACTTCAGCGGCTCCTGCAAAGAAGAAACGTATGAATTGTCTGCCGTTTTTACTGCTCAGTGGTAAATTTTTAATGCCTTCTTCCACGCGGTGCCACTCCTCTTCGCCGTAGGCAAACAGACAGCCGTCCAGCCCTTTCGTTACCACGAATTTTTTTCCCAGTTCATCGCGGAATTTGGAAGGGACGAAGAGCCTGCCTTTTGCATCTGCTGTATGGTCGTATTCTCCCATAAACATACGGCATCTCCTTCTTTTTCACCACTTTTACCCTTTAGCACACCATTACTCACCACTTTTATGTCATTCTACCCTACTTTCCTACATTTGACAAGCCCCGGGTCTTCCCCCAAAATATGGAAAAAGAGACACTTTGCAAGCTTTTTTACAAAATGTCTCTCCTTCTTCTACCATATCTTGTGCTGATATTTCATCCGTCTACAAAATACACCAAATATCTTTTCTTAAAAAAATCTAAAATTTATTTTATATTTATTTTATTTTTGTATCTTTCTCACTGTCCAAGCTGCAGGTACCCTTCCAGGCTGTCCCTGATCTCTCCCGCAGTCATGGATTCGGTCTGCCACAGATCGTTGTTGGCGCATCTCGGGTAGAGCAGGAAATCCTGTTCTCTGTCTTTATCCACCACGAAAAGCAGTGTGTATTCCAGCTCCTCGCCGGCTTTCATATCTCTGAAGAAAAAGTGTCCTCTTTCCTCACCGTTTACATGGACCGCCTTATCAAAATAAACAGCGCTGTCGTCCATCTGCAGGAAATGCTCCTCCGCCGGCACGGGTTCATAGCTGTCCTCCGCCCATGCATACGTCCCATCCGCTCTCTTCGTCACATACTGTAGCGCAAAGTCCAGAGGAATATCCGCATCAACATAACAATGCACTTTCAGATCTACCCGCAGAAATTCCTGCTCCGCCTGTTCTTCCCCTATCAGATCATAGTCCTTATCAAAATGCTGCCTTGCGTAAGGGCGCAGCGTCCTGTCTGCGTTCAGCCAGCCGTCAAACCTCGTAAAGTCAAAGAAATTCTCCTCCGCAAATCCCTCCATGCTGTCCATAAAAGCGTAATCCGTCACTGTAAAGCCGCAGGGTTCATCATATCTCTCCACTTTCAATTCCTCACCAACCCCATAGATCTTCTCCTCCGGTATCCCGAGCTCCATCAGAGCATCCCACCTCTTCTGTCCCTCTAACAAAGAAGTTTCTTCATCTGCCTCCGCTTTCTGTCTTGCTGCTTTCTCTTCTTCCGTCTCATACTGCCCGTCGCCAGTTCTTTCCACGCTCAGGGAATCCGCAAACTTAAGCAATTCCTTCCTGTCCACCTGATACCCCGCCACGATCTCCAGCACATATCCCTCCTCCTCATTAAATAAGAAGAGATCCTTGTTAGACAGATTCCTTTCCGCATCCCGGAATGTAATCAAATCCGCCTCCATGCCGCTTAACTTCGTATGCTCCACTTCATCAATATCGCTCAGCGTGATCTCATTGTTTATCCGCTCGATCTCCGCTGTAGTGTAGATCGGCATGATCGTGATCCATCCGCCGTCCTCCAGCGCATAATATTTCCCGTCGCCGTCCTCATCGTCCGCAAATCCCTTCGGAATATAAGCTGCTTTCACCTGATATTCCCCCGGTACCAGCTCATAATTCAGGGTAAACTCATAGGTGATATTGTTTCCCTCTTCCCTCACATTTTTCCTGAAATACGTTACCGCCGCATAAACTGCGGAAGGAATAATGATCACCAGCGCAAGCACTGCTGCCGCGGCACCCAGACCTCTGCGGAAACTCCCGGTTTTCCTTTTTCTTCCGTCCGTTTTTCTCTCTTTACGGGATGCCTCCCAGTCAGGATCTGTCACTTTGTTCATCTGTTTTATCTCTCCTCTCCGAATCTGTTCATATGCTTCTTTCAATCTGTCTTCCACAACCTGAGGAAGTCTTTCTTCCATATTTACCTTCATCTATATCCTCCATTCCAGTTTTTCCTGATCACCCGTCAGCCTATCTCTTCGCGTAACGTCTCCCGCCCTCGTTTCAGGCGGCTGACCACCGTGTTTTCCTTCATCTCCATGCAGGCCGCTATCTCTCTTGTTTTCATGCCATAGACATAATACAAGGTAAATATGCTGCGGTCCTGCTCCTTTAACGGTTCGATCAGTTCTCTGAATTCCCGTCCTCCTCCCGTCTGTCTGCTCTCGGGCTCCGGCATATCCTCCGTTGGAATACTCCGTCTTTGTCTCTGTAAAATATCCTTACAGTTATTGATCAGGATCCGTATCATCCATGTTTTAAAATAGCCGTTGTGCTGCAATGCTCCGATTTTTTCAAAACAGTTTAAAACCGTTTCCGCCATGGCATCCGCTATATCTTCCTGATCGCGCAAAAATCCTCTGGCAACTTTGTACATACTCTGTTTGTTCTCCTCCATCAGGGTGATAAAAGCTTCGGCATCACCCCGCTTCGCCCTTTTTACAAGAAGCTCCACCTGTTTTATCTCCTTTCGCCTGTATCAAGTTTCGGAATTCCTCATCTCTTTACTTATTAGACAGCGAAAAAGGGGAAAATATTGCATCCCTCATCCGGTTTTTCTTATCTTTTTTCGGCAGATAAAAAAAATTAGTTGATATATATGAGGAAAAAGGATAAAGTATAGGTTAATTGCAGTAAATTACTTAAGGCATTAGCCTGACGGCATTACGCACTAAATTTCTCCGACACGGAGATCAGAGCAGAATTACTGAGCGAAAAACAGGAAGATACCCTCATGATACATCTCATAAGACACGTGGAAGAAAGAAATACCGAAGCGACATTGGATATGACCACAGGGAGCCCCTACTCCCTGATGCTCCAGTTTGCCATGCCTGTCTTTTTGAGCCAGGTCTTTCAGCAGTTATACAATACGGCGGACGCTCTTATCGTGGGCAGATATCTGGGTACAAACGCTCTGGCCGCAGTCACTTCCTCGGGAAATCTGATTTTTCTGATGACCAGCTTTTTCATAGGACTTGCCGCAGGCGGCGGCGTGGTGATCTCCAGATACTTCGGCGCAAAAGACGAAGCCCGGGTGTCCCGGTCCATCCATACGCTGATGGCTGCCGGCATTGTCTGCGGTCTGCTTCTTACTGTCATCGGCGTGATCTTTACGCCCACATTCCTTCTCTGGATGCGGACGGATCCGGAAGTTATGCCCGAGGCCGTTTCCTACTTCCGTTATTATTTTCTCGGTGCCCTGCCGCTTGTGCTGTATAATGTCTGCTGCGGAATCATGAATGCCCTGGGAGACAGCAAACGTTCCTTATACTATCTTATTTTTTCTTCCATCACCAATGTTTTTCTGGATCTGCTTTTCATTGGTGCCTTCCACGGCGGCGTCTGGGCTGCCGCTGTGGCGACCGTCATCTCTCAGGCTGCAAGCGTCGTGCTCTGCATGATCCATCTGATGAAAAAGGGAACGATTTATACGGTAGAACTGAAAAAGATTCGTTTTCATAAGGAGATCCTGCTGGAGATCATCCGCTACGGTTTCCCCTCAGGTATTCAGAATTCGGTTATTGCCATTGCCAATGTGATCGTGCAGGTTCAGATCAATTCCTTTGGCCCCCTTGCTATGGCCGGATACGGTATCCATTGTAAAATCGAAGGATTTGCTTTTTTACCCATCACCAGCTTCAATATGGCGGCAACCACCTTTATCAGTCAGAATCTGGGAGCCGGTAAATATGACCGGGCAAAAAAAGGCGCCCGTTTCTCCATTCTCGCTGCCATGCTGACAGCGGAAGTGATCGGCGCCCTCTATTATATTTTCGCCCCCCTGTTTGTGGGCTTCTTTGACTCTGCAGCGGGGGTGATTCAGTATGGTGTAACCCAGGCACGCATTGTGTCCCTGTTTTATTTTCTGCTTGCCTTTTCCCACTCCGTCGCCGCAGTCTGTCGTGGCGCCGGAAAGGCTTTCGTGCCGATGATCGTCATGCTATCCGTCTGGTGCGTTCTGCGGATCAGCTATATTATCATTGTCATGCGGCTATTCAGAGAGATAAGGTATGTATTCTGGGCCTATCCGCTTACCTGGAGCATCAGCTCGGTGATCTACCTGCTCTACTATCTGTTTTCCGACTGGGTGCATGGGTTCGATGCCTGAAAATCCCGTCATTTCACAAACTTCTGTAGCAGAGCGATAAAGGTTCCCATATCAAGCGGTTTGCTCAGATGCGCATTCATGCCGTTCTTTAATGCCGCAGCCTTATCTTCTTCCAGCGCATTGGCTGTCATGGCGATGATCGGCAGATTTTTCACATCCTCCCTGGGCAGCTTGCGGATCGTTCTGGTGGCCTCATATCCATCCATGATCGGCATCTGCACATCCATCAGCACCGCATCGTAGTAGCCTTCCTCCGAATTTTCGACCATGGCCACCGCATCCGTCCCGTCGGGGGCCATCTCCACCACAAATCCTGCCTCTGTCAGTATCACTTCCGCGATTTCACGGTTCAATTCCACGTCGTCCACAAGCAGGATACGCCTGCCGCCAAAGTCGGCTAACGTCCAGGGCGCTGCTTCCCCGTCCTTTTTATCGGCCAGATGATTTGCTGACAGCAACGCCGCTTTGAGATCGGACATAAATAACGGTTTTGCACAGAACGCCGTGACACCGGCTTGTTTCGCCTCTTCCTCGATATCCGTCCAGTCGTAGGCAGTTAAAATGATAATGGGTACATCTCCCCTGACAGACTGCCTGATCCTTCTGGCCGTTTCCACACCGCTGAGTTCCGGCATCTGCCAGTCAATAATGTAAGTATGATACGGATCTCCTTCCTCGTCCGCAAGCTTCGCCCGGTATGCCGCCTCCCTTCCGGAAGTGGTCCATTCCGCCCGCATGCCGATCTGGCGCAACATCTTGCTCACGCTGTCACAGGTATTCAGATCATCATCCACCACAAGAGACCGCAACCCTTCCAGCTCCCTGATCTGCACACTGTTTTTTTCATTATCCTGCAGCTTTAAGGAAAGCTCCACCGTAAAGGTGCTTCCTTTTCCCAGCTCGCTTTCGACACTGATCTTACCGTTCATCATTTCCACAATATTTTTTGTGATGGCCATGCCCAGGCCTGTGCCCTGAATACCGCTCTGGGTTGCGGTAACTTCCCGTTCAAAGGGCTCAAAAACATGCTGTACAAACTTGGGGGACATGCCGATCCCGTTATCTTTGATAATAAAACTGTAATCCCCGTATCCGTGGCGGAACGTCGTCTTCTGGATGATCCGGAACGTGATCGTTCCTCCGGCCGGCGTGTATTTGACCGCATTGCTCATCAGGTTGATGAAGACCTGGTTCAGCTTCAGGGGATCCGCTATCACATCTTCATTGTTGACCTCAAACGTATCAATGAACAGTTCCAGCTGCTTCGCCTTCACCTGAGGCTGTATGATGTTGACAAGATTGTGCATCAGTTCCGAGATATTGCACTCCTGTTCCTTGATCTGTACCTTCCCGCTTTCGATCCGGCTCATATCCAGAATATCGTTGATCAGGCTTAACAGATGATTGCTGGAAGACAGCACTTTCTGCAGACAGTCACGAACCTGCTCTTTGTTGTCGATATGGCTGAACGCGATCGTCGCAAAACCGATAATGGCGTTCATCGGCGTACGGATGTCATGGGACATATTGGACAGGAACGTTGTCTTCGCCTGGTTGGCATGCTGTGCCTGCATCAGCGCATCCTGCAGAGCCTGCGTCTGTTCCTGCTTTTTCTCCACCTGCTCCGTAATCACCTGACGGATCAGCAGTACCTTGCTGGCTCTGCCCTCGTTTCTCTCCAAGCAGATAATATTGATGTGCTCCCATGCAGGAGCGCCGTCCCGCATCACATGGCTCTCAAAACGCAGATCATTCTGCCCCTCCAGGGAAGACACGATGGCGTCTCTGCTGATCTCCTCCGCAAATTTGTGGCGGGCATCCTCCTCGATCATACGGTTACAGAGCTGATCTGCCAGATCCCGGTAAGGGCCGCTTACCGCCAGACTGGGCGTTTCCGGCCTCGTTCCCGCCAGATACTGGTAGGTATTTTCCTCCAGATCGATCAGGCAGAACCGGGAAAACAGCGTATTGACACCGCCTATGATATATCCCATCTCCCGGTTTTCCTGCTGCAGCCCTTTTTTCTCCTGTCTGAGCCGGATGATCAGGATAACGATATAGGCGGCAAAAAGACCGATCAGCATAAATTCCAGCTGTACCCCAGTCACATTTTCGTCCTGAATCATCCCCTGTGTGACGGATTTCGGGAATGTCTGCACAAGAATAAAATCATTATCTTCCAGATAGGTCACGCAGATATTGTCGGTTTTGCTGTTCGATTCACAGATAAAGGTACCTTCCCCGCCGTTTTTAAAAATGTTCCGCACCTTCACCGCCGTATTTTCATCGATCACGTTCGTTCCAGTCAACATGTCGATGAGGTTCCCGCTAAGTACCTCTCCCGCCGAGCTTGCGATGATACTGCCGTCCGGTACGCACAGATACACGCCTGCCGGCTCCCCGAAATAAGTAACAGCAAGCATATCCTGCAGATACCGCTCCGCCATATAGGTTCCCCGCAGGACACCGATGATCTCTCCTTTATAATATACAGGGGTATAGAAACAGACCATGGTTTCATCAAAAAAATGGGAATCAAACAGGACAATACTGTCGCTCTCGCCTTTCATACCGCTCAAAAAGAAGGGACGCCAGCTTATATCACAGGTTCTCCCGTCCGTGGCATGATCGATCCCCTTTGCATCCGTAAACATCACCGCATCAAACAGAGAATTATCCTCTATTTCCTGTAACATTTCCTGCGTAATTTCCGGCTCGCTTAAACCCTCTCCCAGAAAGTAGGCATAGGTGTTGATCCTGCTCAGCGCATTATTTAACGTTTCGTCGATCTGCAGCTTTGTCTGGCGGGCAGAATCCGCCGCATATGTTTTATTCCTCTCCAGTATTCTGTCCCGATTTTGCCCGATGTACCAGTAAAAGATAAAAATTCCTGCTACGACCATAAAAATGATATAGGCAATCTCCTGTGTCAGTCTTCTTTTCTGCATATTACTCCTTACCACTTTCCGGATTTTCTTACGTCTCACTGTGATTCCCTGCCGGCAAAGCCGACGGGAAATGATACGTTGTGACTATCTCAAAAATAATCTCTGTGTTTTTCTGCTGTTTCAGCGATGACAGCGACGGCCCCGACCACAGCCGTGACCATATGAGGTCCTTTCCTCCGCAGTCACGCAGGAGCCATCGCAATAACCATCTGCATGATCATAGCCGCAATAGTACTCGTCATCATGAAGATGACGGCCTTCTTCCGTACAATCTTCCACAGTGCAAACCGGATAGCATGTGTCATCCACAGCCTGCCTGTGATGCCCGTGATGAGCCGAAACCGGCATGACAAAAAGAACCGATACCATTGCCGCAGCAGCCGCCGCAGTGAACAGTTTTCTGAAGCTCATGGCAATTACCTCCTTTCTCTCCACTATAAAACGAATTCTCGTTCTTTCCTTTCCATCATATCAAAAAATTGTTTCCATAGCAATCCGTGAAAAATTTATTATTTTACTCCATATTTCGAAATTCCGGGATGACGCGGCATAACAGGACATACTCTCCGTCCCCCCGCCAATCTGCTGCCAAAATCAGACAAAATTACAGATCTGTCTATTGAAACGCAAAGTTATTCGCGCTAAAATTTTATACCGCAATCAGAAGAATACATAAATAAGGAGTGATCAACATGGCTGCAAAACCAAAAAAGAACAGGGAAGACGGCGGAATGATGGTAAAAGTCGCCACCTTTATCGTGGATAGACGAAATCTGTTTTTTCTGCTGTTCGGTCTTGCCCTGATCTTTTCGATCGTATCGATGAACTGGGTAAAAGTGGAAAATTCCATGTCCGCTTATCTGCCGGATACCACCGAAACAAGACAGGGGCTTGACCGTATGGAAGAACAGTTTATCACCTACGGTACGGCAAAAGTGATGGTAACAAATATCCCCTGTTCCGAGGCGGAAGGAATAGCCGAAAAGATAGAAAATCTTCCCGCTGTCATTATGATGACCTTCGACAATAAAACGGAACATTACAATAACTTCTCCGCTCTGTATGATATTACCTTCGGCTATGAGGAGACGGACACGCGGGCGCTTGACGCCCTGGCCGAAGTGGAATCGCTTCTTACCGGCTATGACTATTATGTGTCCACCACCATGGGAGACGCCTCCGCCGAACAGATCGCTGGCGAAATGCAGATCATCAGTGTACTGGTGGCCATTGTCGTTGTCACCGTTCTGCTCTTAACCTCGGAAACCTGGGCGGAAGTACCGGTTTTACTCTTAACTTTCTGTGCCGCCGCCCTGATCACCAAAGGCACAAACTTCTTTATGGGCACAATATCTTTCGTCTCCAACTCCGTAACCATCGTACTGCAGCTTGCTCTTTCCATCGACTATGCCGTGATCTTCTGCAACCGCTACAAGGAAGAACACAAAACCCTTCCCACCAGAGAAGCGGACATTGTCGCCTTAAGCAAAGCGATCCCGGAGATCTCTTCCAGCTCCCTGACAACCGTGGGCGGCCTGATCGCCATGATGTTCATGCAGTTTGGCATCGGCAGCGATATGGCGTTATGTCTGATCCGCGCCATCCTGTTAAGCCTCCTCTCCGTATTTCTGCTGATGCCCGGACTGATCATACTCTTTGGCAAAGCCATGGATAAAACACACCACAAAAGCTTTATCCCGAAGATTCCCTTCGTGGGCAGATTTGCCCATGCCACGAAATATGTTATGCCGCCGTTATTTCTGATCCTGATCGTGGCCGCTTATCTCGTATCCTCGAAATGCCCCTATGTTTACGGATACAGCATGTTGGAAACACCGGTGCAAAGCGACGCCATGGTCGTCGATGAGATGATAACCGAAAGCTTCGGCGATACCAATATGGTGGCCCTGATCGTCCCCGCCGGCAATTATGAAAAGGAAAAAAAGCTGCTTACCGAACTGGATGCAAGGCCGGAGATCGACCATACCCTGGGCCTTGCCAACACGGAAGCCATGGGCGGCTATATGCTGACCGACAAACTGACCGCCAGGAACTTTTCGGAACTTCTGGAACTGGACTATGAGGTGGCCGAAGTGCTGTATATGGCCTATGCGGTCAACGATGAAAATTATGCAAAGATTATCAACGGCCTCTCTTCCTACAGCGTACCGCTTATCGATATGTTCATGTTTCTGTATGACGAGGTGGACGAGGGGTATGTCACACTGGAGGACGACATGATGGATACGCTGGAAGATGCCCACACCCAGATGCAGATCGCGTTGGATCAGCTGCAGGGAGAACAATACAGCCGTATGTTGATCTATCTGAACCTGCCGGAAGAAGGGGCGGAAACCTTCGCCTTTCTCGATGAGATGCATGAGATCGCTGGCAGATATTATGACGGAACCGTCTTAATTCCCGGCGAAGCTACCAGCCAGTACGATCTCTGCAAGACCTTCCAGAAGGATAACACGGTGGTCAACGTTGTCTCCATTCTGGCTGTTTTAGTGGTGCTCTTATTTACTTTCATGTCCGCAGGTATGCCGGTACTGCTCATTATGGTCATTCAGGGCGTTATCTGGATCAATTTCTCCGTTCCTGCCCTCCAGCACAAGAATGTATTTTTTATGAGCTACCTGATCGTAAGTTCTATCCAGATGGGCGCCAACATCGACTATGCCATCGTGATCTCCGGACGATTTATGGAGTTGAAAGACAAAATGTCCAAAAAAGAAGCTATTATAGAGACGATGAACTTTGCCTTTCCGACCATCGTCACTTCCGGCTCCATGCTGGCCCTGGCCGGTATCCTGATAGGACAGATGTCCTCGGACGGCGCCATCTGCGGCATCGGTCAGTGCCTCGGCCGGGGTACCATTATGTCCATCCTGATCGTCATGTTTGTATTGCCGCAGATTCTGCTACTGGGAGAAAAGGTCATCGAAAAAACTTCCTTTGCCGTCTCCATCCCGCTGAAGTTCGAAAAAAATTCCGGTCTGATGCGGGTAGACGGCCTGGTACAGGGGCAGATAAACGGTTCTGTCATCGGGGAGATGCACGGTTTCATCCGAGGGGATGCCAGTCTCTTTGTCAATATGGGAAAAGTGGAACCCCGCCCGGATGACGGCAGCGATTTAAGCAGCATTTTGTTAACAGAAAAGGAGGCGGAACATGAAAACAAATAAACTGTTCCACAAGTGGATATCTTTTTGCCTGGCAGTGACACTCACCAGCAGTCTGTTTCCCGCCCGGAATGTATTGGCTGAAGAAACGACAGCAGAAACGCCGCAGGAAAGTATCTCCCAGGATCAGGAGATCCTGTGGGAAACAATACAGATCGATTCCACCGAAGACTTTCTTTCTTTTGCGGAAAGCTGTTCTCTGGATTCCTGGTCCGCCAATAAACAGGTACTGTTAAATACGGATATTTCCCTATCCGATACCGATTTTGAGTCTGTTCCGATCTTCACCGGTATTTTTGACGGCGGGAATCATACGATCTCCGGTTACCGATATACCAGAGACGGCTATGTGGCTGGTCTGTTCCGCTATGTCGGAAAAGACGCCCTCATCAAAAATCTCCATGTAACCGGCGAACTCTCCGCTTCCGGCGAAAAGGAATGCATCGGCGGACTTGCGGGCGTCAATTACGGAACCCTCCAAAACTGCAGTTTTGAAGGAACCGTAAACGGAAAGACAACGGTGGGCGGCCTCGTCGGCGTCAACGAAGGCACCGGCGCCATACAGAACTGTCATGTGGCCGGACATATCACGGGATATTATTCCACCGGCGGCATTGCGGGGACAAATCACGGCTCCCTGTTTCGCTGCATCAACCGCGCCGGTATCAACAACGACAGCGACTGGGTGGAAACGGACGATGAAATGGGGACCGGGATCCTGTTCAGCATCCAGACAGGAGAATCCGGGACAGAGCTGTTCAGCGGCGTGGATGCCGGAGGGATCGCCGGGTATTCGGACGGTATTCTGACCGGATGCAAAAATTACGGCACCATAGGATACGAACACACCGGCTACAATATCGGCGGCATCGCCGGCAGACAGTGCGGGATCCTGTCACTGTGTGAAAATCAGGGAACCGTATACGGCAGAAAGGATATCGGCGGTATCGTGGGACAGATGGAACCCTATATCGAGGTAAACGAAGCGGAATCTCTCAGAAACGCCGTCAACAAACTGCACGATCTGATCGCAAAAACCATAGACGATATGGAGGCCGGAAAAAACGCCGCCAGACGCGATCTCGACAACCTGGCGGCTTACAGTGACGGCGCGGCGGATGCCGGCGGCGCCCTTGCGGACCAGATGGCCGCTTTTATCGACAGCAATATGGATCAGACACAGGCCGTGGCGGACCGTCTGCACAATGGATTGGAAATGCTCACGCCCGTACTTGACACGGTTCATACCGCTCAGGACAGCATCTCAAAGGCCGCCGAATCCCTGGGATCCATCGGCAATGAATTGAAACATATCGGCAGCCCGGAGAACGCAGAGAGGCTGAAGAGCGCTGTAACCAGACAGCAGGAAGCAGCAGAAAAAGCAAATGCCGTCATACAGGAAATTTCGGACAGTGCAGACATCACTGCCGAACAGCTTGACAGGCTGGAACTATCCCTCGCGGAAATGTCGGACGCCACTTACGCCCTTTTGAACGAATTAAATGAAATATTGGGACAGCAGGCCGGCGATTCCCTGCAGAACGCCGGCGATGACATATCAACCGCCACAAAGCATCTGCAGGACAGCGCCGACTCTTTAAAAGCAGCAGCCCGCGACGCAAAAAGCATTGCAGATTACGCCAGGAGCCAGTCGGATATCCGCTTTTCCAAACTGGGAAACGAATTCAGCGAAAACCGTGAAAGCCTGCGTACACAGTTAAAAAAGATGTCCGAAAGTCTGAGAACTCTGAATAGCGACGCCTCAGACTATTCCGATATCGTCAATAACGACCTCAGAGCTGTCAACGATCAGGTCAACATCGTATTCCAGCTTCTGGCGGACAGTCTGACAAATTATGAAGAGCTGAACATGGAAGAACTTTATGAGGATGTGGAGATTGAAGATGTCTCAAACATTACCGCCGGGAAAACGGATAACTGCATCAACCGGGGAATCATCCGGGGCGACATCAACGTGGGCGGCATCGCAGGCGCAATGTCCATCGATGAGGAGGATCCTGAGGACAACGCTGCCGGAAACATGAACTATCAGATCGGAAGAAAATATTTTACCCGCTGCGTGATCACAAACTGTGTCAATGACGGCTATATTACGGCCAAAAAGGACGGCGTCGGCGGCATTGCAGGCTATATGAAACATGGCGTCATTCTCGATTCGGAGGGCTATGGAAGTGTGGAAAGCATGGAAGGAGACTTTGCGGGCGGCATATGCGGTGAATCCCTGACTGTCATCCGACATTGTTTTGCACTCTGTTCTGTCTCCGGAAACAAAAACGTTGGCGGCATCGCCGGTTATGGTGACACCCTCAAAGACTGTTACGCCATGGCGGACTGCAGCGCAAAGGCAGGCAGAAAGGGCGCCATCGCCGGACAGATCGTCCGTTACGATACCAGAAGGAATGAGGAGGAAACCAAAGTAAGCGGCAACTACTATGTGAGTGATGAACTCTGCGGCATCGACAATGTCAGTTATGCAGGCATGGCGGAACCTGTCTCTTACGAAGCACTGCTGGCCACACCGCAGCTGCCCTCAGCCTTTCGTCATCTCAGGGTTATTTTCAGAATAGAGGATACTTATCTGGGCGAACAGGAAGTGGCTTTCGGGGAAAGCCTCTCTGCCCTGCAATATCCGGAGATTCCCGAAAAGGAGGGGTATTACGGCGTCTGGCCGGACTGTTCGGATAAAACCATGTCCGGCAATCTGTTCATCACCGGCGAATACAAAGAGAATGTCACTGTGGTACAGAGTGACGAAACCCATGAGTCACAGGAAGGGGGGCGCAGGCCCTATGCCCTTGTGGAACAGCGTTTTACGGAAGACACCGAATTAAATGTAACCATAGGAGACATTTCCCCGCCACAGGAAGCCGCCGGCAAAGAAAACATCATCTATGATATCTCCCTCGAACATACGGGGGACGCCGATACGGATTGCTTCGCCGTCAGGCTCTTTAATCCCTATGGCAAAAATGCGGAAGTCTGGTGTTACCTGGATGGTGAATGGAAAAAAGTCGAAAGTAAAACCAGAGGACAGTATCTACAGGTCGATATGAGCGGGACAAAACAGACTTTCTGCGTGGCAAAACAGACCGCCGGCATCGGCATCCTTGCAGGCGGCATTGCAGGGTTTGCCCTTCTTGCGATCCTGTTCATCCTGTTGATCAAAAAAATAAAAACAGCACATGCCTGAAAAAGATTTGCCTTTTCCTGACACTTCTGCTAGAATCGTTACTGTCCGGAGACGGGATCACGCAGCAAAAACCGTTCCGGACAGACAGAAAAATCATTTTCTGCATATACTGACTGTGAAACCAACACACGGCAATTTAAGTCAGCTCAGAGGATATGCCCTGATCGCAGATGAGAAACCGTCCCGCGACTTTCTCATCGCATGTCATCGCTTTCATCTGCCCTGACGTGGAGGATTACTATGGCAATTACCGATTACTCAGCCGCATTAAAAAAAGGAAAGCGAAACTACCAGTTAGCGCTCGCAAAGGGAGCCTATCCCTATCTGCCTGCGTTAGACGACATTTTGTCCTACACGGAGGTTACCGCCTCCGTCAATCTGGGTCTGATGGATATTCCCCTGTCCAAAATCGTCGGCACAAAAACCTCCGGCAGAACCAATGCCTTCGCCGGTAACTTTATGCCTCTGCTGCCGGAAAAATCCGAATTTGCGGCCAAATGGGCAGCTCTTTACAATCATCAGATCGACGACGGCATTCGTGATCCCATCGTCGTCTTCGAGTTTATGCACCGGTTTTATGTACAGGAAGGCAATAAGCGCGTCAGCGTTATGAAATCTCTGGATGCCTACAGCATCCCCGGCACGGTGACAAGGATCATTCCCAAAAAAACGGAAGACAAAGAGGTCTGTCTCTACTATGAATTTATGGATTTCTACCAGGTGTCGGAATCCTATGACGTCTGGTTTTCCAAAGAGGGAAGCTACAAAAAACTGCTCAAACTGATGGGGAAAAATCCAGGAGAACTCTGGACGCCGGAAGAACGAAACGCCTTCCATTCAGCCTGCGAGAAATTCGGCAGAGCATACCTGGCCGCTTTTTCGGAAAAAATAAAGCTGTCCGCATCCGACGCCCTCCTCCTGTACCTGGATGTATACGGCTACGACAAACTCAAGGCGCAGACGCAGACCGAACTGCGGGATGCTCTGATCAAAGCCCAGAAGGAACTGCAGCTTGCAGAAAAAGGCAGCCAGGTGACGCTTGTAAAAGATCCCGAACAGGCAAAGCCTTCCCTGCTCGGAAAGATCCTTCCGACAAACCCTGCGCCCGAAGATTTAAAGATCGCTTTCCTATACTACAAGACGCCGGAGACTTCCAGCTGGGCCTATGCCCATGAACTGGGGCGGCTCCATTTGGAACAGGCCTTCGACGGGAAAGTGAAGACAATCGCTATCGACCAGGTAGGCACCGACGATCAGATCAAGGATGCCGTTGATAACGCCGTAGCCGCCGGGTGCAACGTGATCTTCGCCACCGCGGTTCAGATGGTAAACCAGTGCGTGCGCTCCGCCATCCAGTATCCGAAAGTAAAGTTTTTTAACTGTTCCGTGAAAATGCCCTATTCTTCCGTGCATACCTACTATGCCAGAATGTACGAGGCAAAGTTCCTGATCGGAGCCATCGCCGCCGCTGTATCTCACACAGACAAACTGGGCTATGTGGCGGACTACCCGATCTACGGTTCCCTGGCAAACATCAACGCTTTTGCGCTGGGCGCCCGGATGATCAACCCTTATGTGGAAGTGTATCTGGAATGGTCGAAATTGAAAACCCTGGACGGCAAAGAAAAACTCCGTCAGGACGGTTTGCTGTTCATGTCCGACGACGACATGATCACGCCCAATCACCCCACCAGAGAATACGGATTATATTTAAAGAATGAAGAGGGCGAGCTGGAAAACCTGGCCACGCCGATCTGGCACTGGGGTAAATTTTATGAGCGCATCGTCACAAATATCTGCAGCGGCAGAAGCGAGGCGAACGCTTCCAAAAAGGAGACCGCCATCAACTACTGGTGGGGGATGTCCGCAGATGTGATCGATGTGATCTGTTCAAAAAAAATGCCCCACGGCACCCACAGATTGATCAACTTCTTAAAAAGTTCCATCTGTGCAGGCAGCTTTAAACCCTTTGACGGCCTGATCTACTCTCAGGACGGCATTATCCGCTGTAAAGAGGGGCAGTCCCTGCAGCCTGAAGATATTATCACGATGAACTGGCTTGCGGAAAATGTTGTGGGACGGATCCCCGCATTTGAAGAACTTACGCAGGAGGCACAGCTGCTCTCCAATATTCAAGGGGTATGCAAAGAAGAGAATGAAACAGACAGGTAAAGACAAAGACGTTTTAAAAATTATGGTGTTTGCGGATCAGAAATCCAAACTGCTCTACGACTATTATGATCCTGAACGGATGAAAGACATCGATCTCATTATTTCCTGCGGCGATCTGCCGCAGGAATATCTGAGTTTTTTTGTGACGCTCTGCAATGTTCCGCTCCTCTATGTAAGGGGTAACCATGACAAAAGTTATGACGCCAACCCCCCCGAAGGATGCACCTGCATTGAGGATGATATCTATGTCTATAAAGGAATCCGTATCCTGGGATTAGGGGGCTCCATGCAGTATATCCCGGGCGCTCCCGGCCAGTACACGGAATGGCAGATGCGGTATCGGATCAGGAAACTGGGCTTCAAATTATGGCGGCACAAAGGATTTGATATTCTTGTCACCCATGCCCCCGCCTATCAGGTCAATGATCTGCCGGATCTCCCGCACAGAGGTTTTGCCGCTTTTCTCCCTCTCCTGGACAAGTATCGGCCCAAGTTCTTTCTCCATGGCCATGTCCACGCCAACTATGCCAGAGGGTTTAAGCGGACGGACACCTATGGGGAAACTACGGTGGTCAATGCCTACGAGTTTTATGTGGTGGAGTATCCGTTAAAGGATCATTGACCGGGATCGATCAGCACCGTCATGATCGCGTCCTGCTCCACTGTCACAGGCGGCACTTCTCCCCGCATGCGAAGATACACGGGCATCCTTTCTGCCGTCCGGTTCATCAGTACCACTGCCACTTGCCCGTCCGGCCTGAGAAAAGCCGTCACATCCACAAAATTATCCACATGGTTTGGCCCGCCCTTTTCATTTAACAGAATGCACCAGTCTATAAAAGCGCAGGCACCATGGTTTAAATCCCCTGTGATGTCGTGTCCGTACATCCTGGCGTCCGCCAATTGGTCTTTTGCAGCAAATTTGCTGTATTCTACACATCCTTCCGAAAACAGCAGCTTTTTTTCGGAAATTTTTCGTGCGCCATCTGCAGCGCCTCAAAATGATCCCCCGAATACCAGTGGAATGCCATACCGGTGATCATCCGGTCCGTGTCCGCATCAATGGTCTCCAAAGCTCTTTCAAGCAGTCTTTCCTTATTGTGATCCCAGATAAAAATTTCCAGATCCGTCAGCCCATGAGCGCACAGTGCCGGGTACAGATAGTCCCTTAAAAACTCTTTTTCCTCTCCTGCGGAATAAACGCAGGAGTCCCAGATCTGTACGGCGGCAGGTTCATTCTGAATACTGATCCTTTTGACAGTCACCCCCTTTTTTCTGTAACCTTCCAGAAAACGGCAGAGATATTCCGCCCACATCCCTCTGTATTCCTCTTTCAGTCTGCCGCCGTGGTTTTTATCTTTGTTTGTCTTCATGAATGCCGGCGGACTCCAGGGGCTCAACATCACCTGGATCGGGGATGCGGAAACCTTTTTCGCATTTTCCCAGAAGGGTAGGATATACCGTTCATCCCGTTCAAGGGAAAAACTCAATCTGTCCCGGAATCTTCTGATGTATTCCGATTATTCTTACAGCGAGATAGCCTCTTACCCTGCTTTGCATCCCAAAGCCATCTCGGGAAACAATTTAAAAGCGCTGTGGGCATGACCTTGCGGGAATACAGAGAAGCTTACAGCCGAAGCGGCAAATGCGCCCGCGGGCAGCTATATCATCAGTGAAAACCCGCTGGACATCTGCGGAGAAAGCCATGTATTCCCTCATTGTACAGCAAGCGTGGAAACCAGGGGAGAATCCGTCTTTGCCGCACGCAATACGATAGACGGACTGCTGGTCACATCAGGACACAGCTTTTTCCCTTATACATCCTGTGGGGAAGGAGAAGATCCGGGCGCACATATCGATATCTTTTTCGGCCGCAAAATTCTGGCGGAAGAAGTGCAGATCTTCCTGCGCTCCGACTTTCCCCATGATAACTACTGGCAGAAGGGGCGGCTCGCCTTCAGCGACGGGACTGCGCTTCCCGTCACACTGCAAAAAACAGGCCTGTGCCAGTCCGTAATGCTGCCAAAGCCCATTGAAACAGAATGGGTACGCCTGTCCGACCTGAAAAAAGATGACGCCGATCCATCCCCTTTTCCGACGCCTCAAACATACATGGCGTTAAGATTTCTTCCATATTATCGGCATCCCAGTTTGTTACAAGCATATTATAATTCACGAAACTAAGCCCATACAGGTACTTTTTTGTCAGTTCCCTGCATTCTTCCGGCAAGGGCTTTACCCTGTAATACTCCCGCAGATTTCCATGAGTGATCGTTTCTGTAATGGTACAAAATATCGTCGAAGACGAGCTCCACGACATTCTGAGATAGATCATTCGGTCTCTTTATCTTCCCTCTTCTTTTTCCTCATCACATACACATATGCCACCACGGAAAATATCACCAGCACTACCGCTAACAGCTGAGAAACCGGAATCTGCGTCCCCGGCAGATGAAGCTGATCTGTCCGGAAGCCTTCGATCCAACTGCGTCCGAGCCCATATCCGCCCAGATAGACAAGACCGATCTCCCCCTCAAACTGTTTATATTTCCAGATCACAAGCATCGCTGCAACAACCATGAGATTCCAGAGACATTCATACAAAAAGGTGGGATGCACCTGAATCGCTCCCTCCGACGCGTGAGCAGCAATCAGCTCTGTGATCTCGTGAGGCCGCACTGCCGCCTCGGGAAGTCTCATGGCAAACAGGCTGTCCGTATATTCCCCGAAAGCCTCCCTGTTAAAAAAATTCCCCCAGCGCCCGATTGCCTGCCCTAATGCCAGTCCCGGCACACAGATATCGATCATCGTAAAATAATTGAGTTTCTTTTTCCTGCAAAAAATAAACAATGTCAGAAAGGCCGCGATCACGCCGCCGTATATTGCGAGACCACCCTTTCTCAGATTAAAGATACCGGCCAGATCATTTTTATAGTAATCCCAGGCAAAGACTACATAGTAGATCCTTGCGCCGATTAACCCGAAAATAATGCCATACAGAAAAAAATCCCAGATCCGTTCCGGATCATAGCCATACCTTTTTGACACACGCAGCGCCAGAAAAAGCCCTGCTCCCATGCCAACGGCGATGACAACGCCGTATAACGCTATTGTAAAGCCGAAGATCGTAAAATTTTTCGGCACATTATCCAGATATATTCCCAGATGCGGGAACTCTATTGCTGTCTCAATCATATCTGTTCCTTTCTCAGCCGCTGTGATGCTATCTGATACTGCGCGGCATCATTATGCTTGATCATCATCATGCTCGAAAATCCTTCGGCTCCGCCGAAGACGCCGCTTTGCGGCTCTCCGATTTTCCCGCTGTACGCTCGGGTGAAATCAAATATCCGCTTTGCGGCCGCCTGATTTCCTTCCCCGCTACACATTAAACCGGAACACTATAAACCGTAATTTCATCATGTCTATACAGTTCCGTCCTTTCACATTATGTTGAATTTCTTCTACTTTACCAGTTCAATATATACCATAAAATCCAGATTGCGTCAAGGGGTTAGGGGTGACGGTAGGGGTTCAAAGCCTGTTTAGAAAACCTTGTAAATAGCAGGCGGCGAACCCCTATATAATTATCTATTCTCTAATTAGAGTTAAGCGTACTAAAACAAAAAGGATATGGAAAAAGGAAATGGAGGGATTGCAGACATGGGGAACATGGAACATACGCCTGTTGTAAAGGAAGTAACAAAACGCCATATGGGAAAGGTGCATGGGAACGCAAAGCGGAATGAAGAAATGGTTATGAACTATCTGAAACTGCTTGCAAGCGGTATTGTAAAAAAACGCCTGTCACCTGATGAAGCCCATATAATAAGGGAACGAAAGAAACGTCTGGAAAACTGTAACCGATTCTGGTCTATGGAAACTTATGAAGCCAGTCATGTAAGAGTGTTACTGCGAACCTTTTTATGTAAGGATAAATTTTGCAGTAATTGTAATCAGGTGAAGAAAATGTTACTGCAAAACCGTTTCCTGCCCTATATGGAACAATATAAGGATTCTCTGTATCATATGGTGCTGACCGTTCCAGACTGTAACGGCGAGGAATTGAGAGAAACTATTCAGCATATGGCTTACTGCTTTAAAACTCTGGTAACGTATCTAAACGGCAACAAAAAAGTGAAGGGAGTAGACCTGTCACAATATGGCTTTCAAGGCTGTATCCGTTCCTTAGAAGTCACATACAGAGAAGATGTCTACCACCCTCACTTTCATGTAGCCGTTGTTTTGGGGAACAACGGTATTGGGGAGAAGCATATTGCCAATCAATTTTCTGGTACTGGAAACCGCCTGTTTTCTGATTTTGAGTCCATGATTCAGAGAATATGGTGGCTCTTAGTCAATGGGAAGCGGCTTACCTCTGATAATATCTTAGGTGCTGACAATTCTCCCCAGCGGTATAGCTGTATCGTGGATAAATTTCAGCCAGAGGACTACAAGAAACTGTTTGGATATATGACAAAGATGTATTCCGAGGATAACAGCCTTATGCGGTACGATAACTTCAAAACCTTATATTATGCCCTCTCACATATCCGCCAGATACAAGGCTATGGCGTATTCTATAATGTAAAGGAACTGAACACAGAAGCATATACCGAACAGGAGTACCAGACGTTGGAAAGCTATCTTGTCTGTAAGGAAAAGCCCGTCTGCTCCTATGAGCCGTTAAGCCGCCTATCTGGCGATGAAAGGTATATCGTGCTGAAAACAAAGCACCGAAAATAAAATTTATTTTAAACTTGAGGTTTTATTTTAAATGAGATTTATGGGCGAAAATGGTTTTAAACTTATTTTATAGCAATCATCAAAAAACCTAACAATAATCAGAAGCGGCGAACCAATGGGAGCAGTCCAGAGGAGAAACACAAGAGAGGGCTTTCTGAATGGCATCCGGGAGGAGGTCCAAACTGCGGATTTTCCAGCAGCGCAGGATGGCTTTCATCTTGGACCACATTTTCTCAATTGGATTGAGATCGGGGCTATAGGGCGGAAGGTACAGCACCTTCATACCCTTTGCCTCCAGAATTTCCCGGACGGCCTTTACATGGTGAGAACGCATATTGTCCATCACTACGATGTCACCCGGCCGAAGGGTCGGAAGTAAAGTCTCTTTCAAATACTGGACAAAACGTTCTCCAGTTGTTCCGCCCTGGTAAGTTGTAAATGCTTTCTCCCCATCCAGGCGAATGGAAGAAAGAACGGTCGTTGTCTGCGGCGTATTCAAGGGGGCATGGTCCACTGCTCTTTGGGATGAGTGCGCCCGTCCATAAAGACGGGTCAAATTTGTATTCACTCCGCTTTCGTCCAGAAATACCAAGTGTTCCGCCATCTCAGGTTTTATGGTTTCCTTCCATTCTCTGCGCTTTTCCCGCACATCGAACACGGTCACGCTCACTTGCGTAGAGTGATTTCTTTTTCAGCGTATAGCCCATGGCGGCTATTGCCCGTTCCACTGTTGAATAGCTGGCAGAAAGATGTAGCTTCTCCCGTATCTCTTCTATTGTGATGTCCGGGCTCTCATCCATACAGTGCTGGATATTTGCTTTGTCCTCCGCTGTCAGGACCGGTTTCCGGCCTCGCTGGCTGGTCCGCAGAGCAACGCTGCCGGTTTTCCGCTTCTGTTCCGCCAGCCGGTACACCGTCCATTTACTTACCGAGTACGCCTTTGCGATCCCTTTCGCATCATGGGTTGCTTCATATCCTTGTACCAGTAATTCTCGTGCTTCGTTGTGCAGCATAGTATCATCTCCTGATTCTGTTATACCACCTCTGTCAACCCTTGGCGATTTTTTTGATGGTTGCTATAAAGTAGACTGGAAACACTGTTTTCGTTCAGATGGATTGATAGGAGTTGAGTTTAAAATAATTTTGCAGACAAGGGGTTGTATAGTGGAACGATATATCACAGATACGATTTACGCTCATACTGTTACGGAAAAGACGGCAGAAATTGAATTAAGGGAAAAACAGCTTTATACAAGGCTGTCTGCTCTTATCTCTGGTGAGGAATACCTACAGATTGAAGAAGAATTAAACCGTTTCTATAATGAGCTGGAAAAAGAGGGATTTTATAAGGGATTCAGCGAGGGAATACGGTTTATGCTGAAATGCTTATAACGGTATCAGTCACAAGGTTAAAGATTTTAGGCGGTTTGTAAGCGGAATGCGGAATAAAGCGATATGTGAATCGCTGTAAGAAATCTACCTTGTAAGCGATTGAGGAATGACATTTTAGCTATATGGATTTTCTATCAGCCTTGTAGGACGGAAATAGGATTTTTACAAGGCTTGTAAGCGGCTAAGTTACTTTTCGGCGATAGGGAACAGCCTTAAAATTGCGTTCTAAGGCTCATTCGGCGGTAGGTGGAGTTATTCTCAGTCAAGCGGTTAAAATGCGTTAGCGGTGATTTCTGGTCATTTAAAATGGGGAAGATTCTCTGTGAAAGGGTATCTTCCCCATCACTGTATCATTCAGAAATTTTCGTCCAGATAGCCAAACATGAGTTTTACCATATTGATTGCCAGGGCTTTTTGTTCCTCTGTCCTGCCGTTCATCAGTTGACACCATAGCCGATACTGCCCGTCACTGTCAGAAACGACGGAATCAGACAGCAGATAATCTATGGTAACGCCTAAGCGGTTGGCAACTGCTGCCAGATTCTCTAATGTTAAGCTGCGTTCCCCACGCTCTATCTGCCCGATATAGGCGGTTGAAAGGTTTACATCCTCTGCCAGTCTTTCCTGTGTCAGATTCAGCTTTAGCCGTTCCTCACGAATACGCTTTCCTAATGCCTGTTGCTTCATGCGGTTTTCCTCCAATGCAAATAGTATATGTAAATGATACTAATTGCTTATGTGTTAGATAATCCGCACGTTGCGTTATTTACATGTGCTGTCAGTTGCTTTTTGCTGTGCTATGTGCTAAGATGGTGCTATGTAGGAGGCATGGCATTATGAAAGTGATATTGAGCAGAAAAGGCATGGATAGTAAATCAGGGGGTATGGCAAACCCTATTTTACCAGATGGTACGCTGTTATCTCTCCCAATCCCAGATAACACGGTAGGAACGGCGTACAAGGATTTGTTTTATAAAGGACAGCGTTTAGAGGAAATCATCAGTCAGCTACGCCCTAAATTTGATTTTGGCAAAAATCCGACCTGTCACCTTGACCCCGACATATATAAGGATATAGAGGGCAGAACGGCAACAAATGAATGGAAACCCGCATTCGGACAGCATGGCGTATCTGCCGTACATCTGGATAAATTGGGCATAGGCGTGGGAGATATATTTCTATTCTACGGAATGTTTCAAAAAACAATGGTTCAACCTGATAAAACACTGTGTTTTGACCGTAACGCTCCTATTGTCCATATCATCTACGGCTATATGAAAGTTGGAGAAGTATTGAGGGAGAAACAGGAAATTGAGCGTTATTCCTGGCACCCACATAGCATAAACCCAGACCGCCCGAATAACCGTTTATATCTGCCCGATACATACGGCACATTCCAGTATGATGATTCACTGGTACTTACAAAGAGGGGTCAGGACAATCGGCGGCTATGGGCTTTGCCTGCGTTCTTTGGTAACGGTGACATATCTATTTCATGGCAAGGCGATAACCGCCCTACACTAAAGGACGGATATGCAGAATTAAATTCTGCTTGCAGAGGACAGGAATTTGTTGTAAGTGCTTCTACCCCGAAACAAGAACGGAATTTATGTGAATGGGTGGACAGATTGATACAGAACAGTATGCCAAAAACTCTATGATATGGAATGGAAATCACGCACTAAACGCAAAGGAAGCAACACAATATGGAAAAGAAATATCCTTTTGAAACTATGACTGTTGAAGAAATGGCAGACGCTATGGATAAGGCTCTGGAAGATGTAGCAGAAATAATTGATAGAACAGGACGTTGAATATGGCTATTTTGAAGATGATTAAAATCGGGGTGATGAACTATGAAAATAACGATTGAACAGGTGAAGGAGTTCGCATGGCAGCAGATGGACGCTATGTGGCATGACAATTCTGGAACTGCTACAGCTGATATGGTGAAGTTTACCCATAAGGGTTATTACATAGTTAATCCGTGGATGGACGAAAAAACGCAAAAAGCGGTAGACCCCTATAAATACTATGGGGAACGCAGAACGGAACAGTTTATTGATGAAGCTATCAGAACTATCAAGCGGAATAGGGAAATTGAAGAGAAACACAAAAATAGGAGATAATCTTATGAAGCGAAGATTTATCACAGTAACCTTGATAGCAACAGCACTTCTCTCAGGCTGTGGAAACAATCAGGTAACGACACCTATAGAAAGTCAGGTAACAGAAGCACCTGCCACAAAAAATAGTGAGCTAACTGTATCTGATAACTGGTGGAAAAACAAGTTGTATAAAGAGCCAACGGCAGGCATGTACTTCTGGATAAAAGAGATAGAAAACAGTCTTTTTATGGTGGTAAGCGGCATCCCCAATGACGATTTGTCTATGGAGTTATGTATTGGAATAATACCAAATACTACTGATAATTATACCATCTATGATGATAACCACGTTCAGTTTCAGGTAGAGTCAGATACTAACACAATACTATTGTATAACCCAGATGATGACCAGTGTGTTATTTATACGGATTCTAAATACGGTGGTTCTCCTATAGTTTCGGGAGTGTATGACCAAGTTTTACAGCATGAGACAGAACAGGAAATAGAACAAAACACAGAACAACCAGAGGTCACACAGGAAGAACAGCCCCAAGCTACACAAGAGCCTGAATTATCTGCCACCCCATCAGAAGATAAACAGCCTGATGATTTCTATACGGACGGTGATTACACCACCTATGGCAGATACCAGTGCTTTGAAACAGACACTTTTGTATTTGCAGAAACCCAGAACGGTTCACTGGTACTGTACTTTGAGCCAGAAGCAGAAACCTTTGTTTTCGACAGGAACGGCGCAGATACCGGATGGGAATTTATCAACAGGGAATTTGAGGACAGAGTATATACATCTGCCATTATTCAAGATAATGAACTAATCATCACTTCTACAGAATCTTGGAGATATGACGGCACATATATCCAACTGCCCGATGTATATACTGATGGAGAGGGGGAATAAAAATGTCTGCCAGTCTGGAAATGGTCAATCATTTTAATTATATGGACAGAAACGGACAAATTTTCTGTAAGCGACAGGATAAAGTGCGGAAAGTGGCTCCAGAATATAAAGGTTGTGACGACTGCCCCTATCTTTTCGGCTCTTTACAGGGAATGGGCGTTGAATGTATGTGGGAAGATATAGTGCCTCCCCCTGCTCCTTGTGGATATTATGTGCATGACCCAAAAGAAGAGTTTACACGGGTATCCAGTCTGCTTGACGAGGGAATTTTGAAAAAAGGGTAACATAATAGCCATAGAAACCATAACAGTTTCTATGGCTATGCTTTATTTACAGAATTTCTGATTTAGTAATATCAAAATTTACAAGAGCATTGGAAACACGAATATACCGCTTGTCAAAGTCTTCAATCATATAGAACTCCTTTGAGGAATCATTCTTATAAGGTTTCAGCACTCCCAACTGGAACAATTCTGAATAATATGCAAGCTCACTTGGTGGGAATAAGAAAGTTCCAGCAGGAGGAAGAGATTCTACAGGAGGTTTAAAAATCTGCATGTAAAAATACTCACAGTCCAGTAAATAATCCGTATCCTCTACATAACCAATTTTAACGCCGTCACATTTTCTTCTGATTTCACAGAACAAGCTTACATTCTGTTCAGGGCTTGAAAGCAGAGATAGATACTTACATTTTTTGAGTGCAGACCTGACTGCACCCAGAAATTGTTGCGCCTTCTGCCCCAGAACCGCTTGTTTCTTTAAGATATCCGATATACATTTAGCTTCCAGCAATAAGTTGTCCCCTTCACGGTATCCTCCAAAAATCACTTCCGCACCCGTGTTTACATCCATACATGAGCCGCTAAACTTAATCTTATTTTCAACCTTTTCTTGACACATAAATTGCCCTCCTTTTGATTTTGCGTTTGTCTTGATTCAGCCACTCAAAAAACTTGTCTTTTGGCACAACCATACGTTTGTTGAGATAAATCGTAGGGAAATCACTGGAATTCATAAGTTCATACGTTTTCCCTTTAGAAATCCCCAAAACCGACTGAACATGTTTTGCCTGCATAATGATTGGTAAATCTTCTTCAGAACAGTAGTTAATCATATAGTTCTCCTTTTTTATTATTTCCAATTCTTGTTTGAATCGTGTTTCTATTGACAGCATAGCACACAAGCAATTCTCTGTCAAGCCTTTTCTGTTCATTATTTCTTAATCAAGAAAAAATCTACTATTCTATTTACTTTTTGAATAAAAAGGAGTATAATAACAATATCATCGGAAAGGAGATACAAATAATATGGGAAAAACTTCTAAAGAAGATTTAGCAAACATAGTAGGGCAACGGTTAAAAGAACTCCGCAAGGCAAAAACAGATTTAGGGCAAAAAGATGTTGCTGACAAAATCGGTATTACCAAACAGGCTTTAAGCAGTTATGAAAGCGGCAGGCATCTTCCCGACCAGACTATCCTCATTGACCTTGCAAAATATTACGGATGCACCGCTGATTACCTTTACGGACTGACAGAAAAAATGAATCCATCATCTACGGACTATTCCAAGCGAGATAGCGTAAATCGCTTACTTCATTCTTTGGATATGGTTGCAGAAGATGAAGGAGACTTTCTAGCTGATTCCATAGCAAATACCATAAATTCATTGTCTCTTAACAACGGAAATCCTCAACGGCGAAATCTTATTGAGTGCATGGGACAGTTGTTCTATTCATTTGCAGAATATATTGAAATGTCAACGTCATATGGAAAGTATTTATCTGAAAAAGTGAGCGCAAATGATTTAACCGCAGATGATATAGCTGTGAAACTGGCGCACATCAGCGGCTTTGATGATATATACAGTATAATAGATGACATTAGACGGGCTGGCATTTCATCTGTTCTTACCTTTTCTGTAAATGCTAAAAAAGCCTTACGTATCAGGGCAGGACAACGTACAGGCTCTAAAAAATCATTAAAGATGACAGAATTTGAGGAACAGTTTAAAGAAATGCTCGATAAGGAGGATTGATTCATATGGCAAAACGAGGACAAAATGAAGGCTCTATCCGCAAGCGGAAAGACGGCACATGGGAAGCCCGTGTAACGATTGGCATATCAGCAGACGGAAAACAACAGCGTAAATCCCTGTATGGAAAGACCAGACAGGAAGTATCCGCCAAAATGACCGACCTGCTGAATAATCTGCAAAAAGGCATTATCACCAATCCTACAGAAATGACTCTTGCCGAATGGCTTGACTATTATATGTCCGAATACAAAAAGCGGTATGTAAAGCCTACTACCTATATCAATTATACGGTAAAGGTAAAAAATCACATCAAGCCAGCTATCGGTCACCATAAGCTAAAGGCACTCCGACAGGACATCATTCAGAAATTTGTCAACAGCTTGTCCGATAAGGGGTTGGCACCATCTACGGTGATAGATGTTTACAAGCTGTTAAGCAATGCCTTAGAAACGGCGGTAGACGATGGCTTGATTGTCCGCAATACCGCCAACAGGGTAAAACTGCCAAAGACAAAAAAACCGCAAATCAATGTTTTGACACTGGAACAGCAGAACGCATTTGTGGAACAGGCGAAAGTAACTTACATGGGCGTTGTCTATATTTTCGACCTCTGCACAGGTATGCGGCTTGGGGAATTATTGGGGCTGAAATGGCAGGACATAGACTTTGAGCAGAACCAGTTGCACATCAGAAGAATCCTCCGCAAGGTGAAAGACCCTGACAACGCAGATGAACATTGGCACCTAGAATTTGGCACCCCGAAAACGCCGTCCAGTGACAGAATAATCCCCCTCAACGAAACGGCTATTAAAGTACTTGCTGATGTCTGGGAGCAACAGGAGAAAAACAAGGAAAAAGCCAGCACCGCCTACGAAGATAACGACCTTGTATTCTGCACCCAGTTAGGCAGACCGCTTGACCCTACGAATATGCGGCGCACCTGTTATTCTATCTGTGCGAAAATCGGCGTCAGCAACTTCCATCCCCATTGTCTGCGTCATACGTTCACCACCAGAGGGGCAGAAAATAATGTTGACGTTCGGGTAATGCAGAAGTTCTTAGGTCATGCGACCATAAAGGAAACAGCCGATACCTATACGCACGTATTGGATGATTTGAAACAGAATGAAATCCTAAAACTGGATAGCGCAGTAAATTATTGAGCAAAAATATCGGGTAGGGGTAAGGTAGGGGTCAAACAGCAAAAGGAGCTACCGCCCGCAAGCGGTAACTCCCAGCGTTTACAACATTTTCCCGACAGGAAATTGTATCAGACGTTAAATCTAAACAGGATCACATCCCCATCCTGTACCACATACTCTTTTCCTTCCATGCCTACAAGCCCTTTTTCTCTGGCCGCAGACAGGGATCCCAGTTCCAGCAGATCTTTATAGTTGACGACTTCCGCCTTGATAAAGCCCCTCTCAAAATCTGTGTGTATTTTTCCCGCCGCCTGGGGCGCTTTTGTACCGATCTTAATCGTCCAGGCTCTCGTCTCGTCCTCCCCTGCGGTAAGGAAACTCATCAGTCCCAAAATGCGGTAGCTGGCCGCGATCAGCTTATCAAGTCCCGACTGCTTAATGCCCATATCCTCTAAAAACATCGCCTTCTCATCGTCGTCAAGCTCCGCGATCTCCTGCTCGATCTGGGCGCAGATCACAAACACCTCACTGCCGTTTTCAGCTGCAAATTCTCTCACCGCCTGCACACCGCTGTTGGATGTTCCGTCGTCGGGAAGATCCTCCTCCGCCACGTTTGCCGCAAAAATAACCGGTTTCGCGGTCAGCAGATTGTAAGAGTTGAACCACGCCACATCATCCTCATCGTCGCCCACCTCAAAGCTCATTGCAAGTTTCCCGGACTCCAGGTGCGCTTTAATCTTTTCCAACAGTTCCAGCTCTTTTCCCAGTGTCTTGTCCATTCTGGCGCCTTTTGAAGTCTTTGCGATCCTTCTCTCCAGAATTTCCAGATCTGAGAAGATCAGTTCCAGATTGATGGTTTCGATATCTCTGAGCGGATCCACACTGCCGTCCACATGGACCACATTTTCATCCTCAAAACACCGCACCACATGAACAATGGCATCCACCTCACGGATGTTGGAGAGAAACTGGTTACCAAGGCCCTCCCCTTTGGAAGCCCCCTTTACCAACCCTGCAATATCCACAAATTCGATCACTGCCGGCGTCACCTTTTTGGAGTGATACATTTCCCCAAGCAGCCTGATCCGCTCGTCCGGCACCGCCACGATACCCACATTGGGATCGATGGTACAGAACGGGTAGTTTGCGGATTCCGCCCCCGCCTTTGTCAGGGAATTAAAAAGGGTGCTCTTTCCTACGTTGGGGAGTCCTACGATGCCTAGTTTCATATTTCTATATACCTCCTTGGGAATGTCTTAAAAATAGGTACTTTTCGTAATTTCTATACTTCTTCGAGTACCAATTTAAGATGATTTTAAGCATTTTTTCAATATTCTGCACTTCACTTCCTTCGCCTTTTCATCATATGTCACATATATGTACAGATTCACAGTAATTCCTATGTTTGAGTGTTCTGAAATTATCTACAAGTTTCTGAACCATAGTATCAAATGCGCAGAAAGCCGAGCATTGATAGTATAGCACAGTAAAGTACAAAAGTAAATTACAGATCCATTACAATTCGCATACTGTTAATGTTGAATTGTCTGTTTTGAACTAATCGTTCCAGCGTCACAAAAAATTTATTGTTCTTCAATCACTTCTTCAATAATCTGCTTGATTTTTTTATTGCTCAACTGCGTGTGAAAAGAAACTGTGTAACCATCAATCGTAAGTTGCCTGAAGAAAGCTTCTGCACATTTAATTTTAGCTTCTTCCGTTCCACGTAGAGTGGACTTTTTTTCTACTAATTTTGTTTCAACCACAATATTCAGTTCCTTTGTGCCGTCCTTGCGCTCTACAACATACATAAAGTCCGGACTGTAAGTTTCACCGACAATCGTGGGAATTGCTATGCTGGACTTTGGAATTTTGCCATATACCACAATTTCATCAATCTCAGAATGCATAATATTTTCCTTTTCCAGCGGAGAATCAAAAGCAATGTGGTTATACAAATATTTATCAGAAGGTGTATCTTCAACAAACATAGTACCCACCTTCCCCTGTTTCATCACTTCTTTCGGTGAACCGTCTTTATATGTCAGTGCGGTTTCCATGACAGGCTGATTTGAGCGAGAATACCTGAATCGAGTCTGCAATTTTTCTATACGCCAATCTACAAATGATTTACAATATTTGCGGCAGAATATTCATTGATATGATCTGCTGGAATACCTTTCTCCTTATCCCCACTAATATAAACATTTTTGCTCTTTGCATTTTCAGGCTGATTGTTATGTATATCATCAGGAACAATAACCGTTTCCGTATCAAGTGAAGCAATCATTTTAGCATAATTCTTGCCAAGAAACTTCAATTCATAACCTTCCTGCGATATGTCAACCTTATCTTTTAAAAATTCTGAAAATCTTACCATATCAAATGAACCGTCAGTATGAAAACAAGATGGAAAATTCTCACGCAAAATCTGCAATTCTTTTTGGTTAGGGGTTACGGTTTCGTTTGCCACAATAATATCTTTAATCATTTCCATTTCTCCTGTCAAAATCATTCCAATAGCTCATATCATACCACAAATATAACTACGGTTCCAGATTTTTATTATCCATTTTCCGCCGGTATCGTCTTACTTCCAAAACACATTCTTACAAAATACACCGTTCAGCGCATTTCTGATCCCTAAATAATAACCACACTCACTTCCCTGTTACATGTTACGTATGTAAAACGCGATCTGATACGGCAGACGTTCTGCAGGTGTGGCAAGCTCCGTGCCCAGCAGTTTTTTGATATTATTCATGCGGTAGATGATCGTATTCCGGTGCGTAAACATGTTCTGAGCCATCGCCTGTATGCTTCCATCAAACTCCAGATAACTCTGCAGCGTCTCCACGTAATTTGAGTTATGCCGTCTGTCATGTTCTTCCAGCACAGACAAAGTATCCCGCTGTATCTGGGCAAGCAGACCGGTATCCGTACAGCTGTACAGCAGACGATACATCCCCATCCCGTCAAACTGCAGGAGTGTGGTTTTTGTCCGCATCGCCATCCGGGCCGCCGCCTCCGCTCTCCGGTAGCTGACCGCAAGGTTTTCAATATCTGTCACCAGACTCCCAATGCCTACATAGAACGGTCTGTCCGGCATCCGCTTGTGTGCCCTATTTAACATCCCTTCACCCAGTTCAATCAGAAGTTCCTGCCTGATCGCATTGACGACAAGTACAAAAAACGAATTGTAATAAAAGAAGCTCCCATTGTGCGTAATCTGCTCCAGATACATCTGCAGTCGATAGGAAAGCCTTCTTCTGTCCACCGTATCCATCGAATCCAGCCCCTCGCTGGCGATGAGCATGACCTGAAATGTTCCGTCCACATCAAAATGAGGCAGCAGCTTTTTCCGATACGCATCCTGATTGTCCGGCTGCTCCACCGCGGCGATTAACGCGTTTACAACCTCCTCATCCGTGCTCTCCTGCACAAAGATACGGATGCTGAAATCCTTCATCATATCGGACAGATGGATCTCCCAGGGCACAGTCAGAAGCGGCAGATGGTTCTCCTCACAATATGCGAGCAGGCTGTCCGGCAGCTTTTCAATATAGTTCCCGGTATTGACAATCAGTCCGGCCGCATGGCGCTGCACCAGATGACTGGCTAACTCCATTATCGCCTCCTGCGTCGGAAATCCCAATCCCGTCGTGACCGCCAGCTCCTTTCCCCAGAAATGCCGTATGATTGTCGTATCTTCAACCAGATGCACCCAGCTGATCGAGTTAGACCACCCGTCTTTTCCCGCCAGATACTTCATCCGGTAACGCTCCTCCGAAGCAATCATCATATCCTGTATCGTAAAACCCATCCTCCCTGCCTCCTCTCTCCACTTTTTTATACACCTGTCATGTCTGCAGTATCATCAATATCTGCAATGCAAACTCGAAAAACCTTTATGACCATTCTACCACTTTTTGTGCTGACAGTACATATTTTATATGCATTTTTAGATATCAGTGCCATTGGATTTTCTTCTTTTTATGTTATGATGATAGTAGAAAACAAACACAAATAATAAAGTAAAGGAGGGGCATCTCATGTTAACCATTTCAAACAGTTTTGTAACCAGCTACACCAATACATATACACCATCATGGATCAGATCCGAGCGCTATCTGTACTGCGGCGACTTTGCCGGGGATCTTGCCGGAAGCAGACATGCGTCCTTCCTCGCATTTATCCGGAAGCTGCTTCACAGATAAACGAATTCTGCTTTGAAACGAATACAGAAGATCGTCTGAAAATAATATGCTCCCCACTGGACAGACAGGTGAACTCATAAGCATCTGCCTGCCCGGTGGGGAGCATATTCACGATTGACATTTTGTAAGTTTTTCTTCCGAATGATCCGATGCACGAACTTCTTTACCTGGCACTCTTCCGATCACAATTTGGCTAACAGCACTGCCTTCTTTGCTGTAAACTCCTCCTCCGACAAAATGCCTGCATCCTTCATTTGGGAAAGTTTTTCAAGCTGTTCCAGCACATTTCCCCCGCTCTCCCGCTTCCCGCCCTTTTTCAGCTGATCCAGAATATCTTCCCTGCGGAGCAGATCCATGAGTTCTTTGCATTTAGCGGCCTGATTGTAGATAGTTACTCCGGTCAGCATTTCGACACGTAACGTCGCTTTTCGGGCATTCGCATCCTGATACTCAATGACAACAACATTCTCCTGCTGCTGGTTTGCATCGTTGCCTGCTCCAAGCAACATCTCTGCATTGGAGATCGTCCTCTTCTCTATCCTGATGTCAGTGATGTCGTCATAAGGGATATCCAGATCATAGAGCCAGTCCTTTGTCGTGACAGTAACTCTGAACGCAAATCTGTCCGGCATGATATTCATCCCCCATGCCCCGGCTTTTGCTTTCGGAATATCATCCAGACCGCCCACATACGTGAACTCATATCTTGCAATTGCACCTTCCAAAGTTTTTTTTAATTCCTTTGCCTCTTCATTGTAAGCTTTCATTGACGCGGCCGTATCATTATATGCTTTCCTGATTTCGGCTGCCGCCCCGGAAACTTTATCACTGATGCCTTTTTCATCGGCAAACCTGGTTGCCGCATCCTTCGCCTGATTTGCAGTATCCCTGATCTTATTCAATATAGAAGCCATTTTGATTCCCTCCTCCGTTAAATTATCCTGCTTTCCTTTTGTTCCTGTTATAAAGTTATCATCTGTGTCAGACAGAAAGCGTCGTAGTATAAAATAATAAAATTTTTTCACATTTTTTTACTGCGCCACAGAATGTCTTATTAAATCTGTATTCTTATTCTGTCGATATAACTGACAAAGTCAACAATTCCGTTGCGGATAACAGGATTATTGACTCTTGCGGCAGTCGCCAAATGTGCATGCAGGTATGCCCGCAAATTTCAAAAGAAATGAGGTACTGCAATTGAAAACTCAGGATATGGAAAAAGGAATGAAACTGGATCGTGTCATGGAATTGTTCTTCAGAGCCATGAAAGGCGAATCTCTCTCTGCCAGGCTGCTTGCCTTCGAATACAATGTTTCCACAAGAAGCATCACAAGAGACATCAATTCTCTGAAAATCTTTCTTGCCGAGCATGCCGATCTGCTGGGATATCCGGAATTAGAATATTCCAGCACAGATCATTGCTACACTTTAAAAATGGAACATTTCCTGTCGAATAAAGAACTGCTTGCGGTCACAAAAGTTCTGATAGGAAGCCGTGCGTTTAACAATCAGGATCTGTTATGTCTTATCGATAAGCTGAAAAGAAATACGACTGCCGCCGACAGATCCAGACTGGAGCAGTTAATCCGCAAAGAAATGTACCACTATGACGAAATCGGTTCCGACTGCCAAAGTGTGATAGACAACCTGTGGAAACTGACGGACTGTATCGAAAAAAGACGCATCATTACCATCTCTTACTATAAAATGAACCGTGATGCAGTAAAGAGAAAACTCATTCCAGTGTCCGTTATGTTCAGTGAATACTATTTTTATCTGATCGGATATCTGTGCGAGACTGAAACTCCCGATACACCGATCTATTTCAGAGTGGACAGGATCACGGAGATCACCGTGCACCGCGATACCTGTCAGCTTTCGGCAGGACAGAATTTTGACGAAGGTCTGCTTCGCAGAAAAAGCCAGTTTATGTGGCCGGGACCTTCCCGGAGAATCCGGTTTGCCTTCACAGGGCCTTCCGTCCAGGCCATATTAGACCGCATTCCCACCGCCAGAATTGTGGATAAGCAGGAAGGTAAATCCATTATAGAAGCAGAAGTCTCCGGCGCCGGAATCAAAATGTTTTTGCTCAGCCAGGGTTCCTGGGTAAAAGTTTTAGCGCCGGAGGAGTTTGTGAGGGAAATACAGGATGAGATTCAAAAGATGCAGTCCCTTTATTCCCGTGAGCAATGAGCCAGGCAGGCGTACTTAAAGCCAACCAGGGGTTGGCTTGGTTGGCTTGGATCTATTGGTGACTGTCGCGAGGGTGCAATACCCCGCACTTATCACCTCAGTATTTTTTTCTATTCTTTAATTCCTCATACAGCACCTTATAATTGTGATACCTTACATCGCTGATCTTCCCTGCCGCAAACGCCTCCTTGACACCGCAGTCCGGCTCACTGATATGCGCACAGCCCCGGAATCTGCAGCGCTTCTCATATGCTTTAAACTCCGGATAATAGTCCCTTAACTTTTCTTTTTCCATATCAAAAAGCTGTAGGGACGAAAAGCCCGGCGTATCCATGATATAAGTATCTGAATCCAGCACAAACAGCTCCGAATGGCGGGTGGTATGCTTTCCCCTGTCAATCTTTCTGCTGATCTCGCCGGTCTCCATGGCCGCCTGCGGATACAGGTAATTGATCAGGGAGGACTTACCCACGCCGCTGGGACCGGCCACTGTCGTAGTCTTTCCCTGCAAAAGAGAGCGCACCGCTTCAAGCCCTTCCCTTTCCCTGACGCTGATAAACAGCACCCGGTAACCGCAGGTCTCATAGGCTTTCTGCAGATCCGCTCTCTCCTTTTCGGAAGCGATATCACTTTTATTAAAACAGATGACACAGGGAAGCTTCTGCCCCTCCATCATGATCAGAAAACGGTCTAACAGGTTGAAATTCGGCTCCGGCTTCACGATGGCAAACACCACAAGCGCCTGATCGATATTGGCCACCGCAGGGCGGATCAGGCTGCTCTTCCGCGGAAGGATTCTGGAAATATTTCCTGTTTTTTCAGACGCGTCTATCACTTCCAGCTCTACGAGATCTCCCACCAGCGGTTTTATCTTCTCCCGTCTGAAAATGCCTTTCGCCTTACACTCATAAATCACGCCGTCCGCGGCATGCACATAATAAAACCCGCCAATTCCCTTGATTATCTTTCCCCGCATACGGAACATACCGCTCCCCGCCTGTCAGCATACCGGCACAGCCGATATCATATTCTGATCAAACTGCCGCAGGCAGCTACCTCTCTTCTGTAAATTCTATCGTCCGCTCTATCTTCTTTTCCTCTTTCACCTCTTCTGTGGTCGGCGTGCCGTCCTCCGCCGTGCCTGTTTCCACGCGCTTCACATTCGTGTACTCAAAAGTGATTGTGCCCGTTGGCGACTTGATACCGCTGTAATTCACCGCTACCGGAAAGGAAGTTGTCTGCGTGTCTAACAGTTTTGTTCCGTCCGCTGTCACGATGGTCACTTTCACCGTCGTTCCCTCCGTGTTATAGTCGGGATCTTCCTCCCTGGTGGGGCCGGTAATATTGCCGCTGTACGTGTAGGTTGCGGCCTTGCCGCCCATACTGATCTTGATGTCGATGGGTGTTCCCGGATCCACAAAGGAACCCACGGAATAACTCTGGTAGCATACCTGGCCCTCCGGGAAATCCTCATTGTTGATCTGCCCTACCGTCCCCACCGGCAGTCCGGCTTCCACCAGCATCGCCACCGCCTCGTCTTCCTCTTTCCCCATCAGATCCGGCACCCTGATCTTGGAATCTTCCGCGCCAGTGCTGACGACGATCGTGACTGCCGAGCCCTTTGGCGCTCTTGTCCCGCTCTCCGGGTTCTGGGAAATCACATAATTATTTTCTACCGTAGAAGAAGAACTCTCGTTTTTATTTACCACGAATCCCGCCTTCTCCAGGGTGTTTTTCGCCTCCTCAAAGGTAATGCCAGTGGCCTTTGGCACGCTCACCCCTTCCGTTCCGGAACTGACCGTCAGAGTGATCACCGTTCCGGGATCCACCATCATACCTTCCTCCACGTTGGCACTGATCACCTGATTCTGCGGATAAGCGGCGTTTTCCACATATTTCACTTCCGGCTCAAGTCCCAGTTTCCGCAGTCTGTCCTGAGCCATCTTCACCGCCATCCCGGTAACGCCTGGCATTTCCACCTGTTCGGTCTGTTCTTCCTGCGCTGCATCTTCGCCGTCTTTACTCCCGCTCAGATGGAAAAGTCCCAATGCTCTGCCCACCAGTACGATCACAATGCAGCCGATGATGATCGCCGCCACGATGGCGAGTATGGTCGTGATCTTTTCCATACGGGGATCATAGTCCTCCTCATAGTCCTCGTCTTCCCCGTCCTCATGATTACCATAGTTTGCTCTGTTTAAGCGCATGGACTCATCCAGATTGTCCTTTTCCGCGGAAGCCCTTTTGATCCGCTCCATCTCTCTGTCCGTGATCATACGGGTAGAGGCCCTGCGGTCCGGCTCCACCACCTTCACAAAATCCTCATCCGGATTCAGTAAAGACTGCTTCAGATCATCGATCAACTCTGCCATGGACTGATATCTCCGGTCCGGGCTTTTCTGACAGCACTTGAACACGATCTGTTCCACACTGATGGGAATTTCCGGCACATATTCTCTCGGGGAAGGCAATTCCTCCTGGATATGTTTGATTGCGATGGCTACCGTCGTCTCCCCGTTAAAAGGCACTCTGCCCGTCAGCATCTCAAACATGGTGATACCCAGGGAATAAATGTCGCTTTTCTCATCACTGTAGCCACCTCTAGCCTGTTCCGGAGAGGTGTAATGGACTGATCCCATCACATTCGAAGTGATCGTATTACTGGTGGCAGCCTTGGCAATACCAAAATCTGTCACTTTCACTTTTCCGTCTTTGGAGATCATGATATTCTGAGGCTTGATGTCTCTGTGAATAATATGGTTATTGTGGGCCGCCTCTATGCCCATGGAAACCTGAATTGCTATACTGATCGCTTCCTTTACGGAAAGCCTTGCTTTCTTTTCAATATATTTCTTTAATGTAATACCCTCTACCATTTCCATAACGAAATAGTATATGCCATTCTCCTCGCCCACATCATAGACGTTGACAATATTAGGGTGCATCAGCCCTGCCGCCGCCTGGGCTTCCGTCCGAAACTTTGATACAAAATTAGCATTTTCCGAAAATTCCTGTTTTAACACTTTAATGGCCACAAACCGGTTCAGCTTATGACACTTTGCTTTATAGACATCTGACATGCCGCCGGTCCCGATCTTCTCTAAAATCTCGTAGCGGTCTCCTATCATCATTCCTATTTTAATCATGCTTTAAACTCCATTTGACAACTATCTGCAGCTCTGTGTCCCCACAGGTCTGTGAGTGAATATACACTCTCACCATGTTCCAGCCAGGCCGTCTGGCGGCCAGGTCTTTTATCAGACATCCGGCTCAATCAGGATCAGGGAAATATTGTCCCTGCCGCCGTTTAAATTCGCAACTCTTACAAGAGCCTCCGCCTTTTCCATGATGTCGCGCTGGGCATTTACGATCATTCTTATTTCTTCGTCTTCCAGCATATTGCTAAGTCCGTCAGAGCACAGTAAAACAATGTCGCCTCTTTGCAGTTCAACCTCATAAAAATCTGCTGAAACCGCGTAGGTAACGCCTACCGCTCTTGTAATGATATTCTTATTCGGATGGGTTCTTGCACTTTCTCTGTCAAGTCCTCCCATTCTGATCATCTCCTCCACAAGGGAATGATCCGTTGTAATCTGTCTGATACTTTTTCCGTTTACAATATAAAGACGGCTGTCCCCCACATTACCCACTTTTAAACGGTTTCCGTAGATCGTAGCGACAACCACCGTGGTCCCCATACCTTCCAGGTCTCTGTTCTCATTGGAAAGTTCAAAAATGCCGGAGTTTGCCACATTGATGGCGCTTTGTAATATCCGCTCCGGAATCGTTTCACGGGAACGCATGGCTTCCCTGCAGATCGTATCTACCGCATAGCGCGAAGCATAATCTCCGGCCTTATGGCCGCCCATGCCATCCGCAATCATAAATAAATTCGGCAGATTTCCTATCGGCAGTTCCGAAGAATACACCACATCCTGATTCAGTTGTCTTCTTTTCCCCTTATCCGATAAAGAGGCTGTCTTCATCAAAGCCTTCTTCCCCCTGAAACTGTCTTTTGTAACTGTCCTTCACAGAACACATCGGCTGCCGAATTTCCATATTCCGGCAATTGGTGCTCTATAACTTAAAATACTACCACATAAACGACAAGGGGGCAAGAAAAATCAACTTACCCCTCTTCTTACCGGTAACAGTTCAGCCATTCGGCTTCACTACCCGAATGTACCGTTACTCTTACCACTTCATTTTACCATATTTATTCCAAAATATGTATTTATTTTTTTTTATGATGATTTCTCCGCAGCTGTCCGCAGGCGCCGTCGATATCCCGGCCCATCTCCCGCCGCAGCGTCGCGTTAATGCCTGCCTCTTCCAGTTTCCTCTGAAAGGCTTTTACCGCCTCTCTCCCTGACGCAGTGTACTTTCTCTCCCTGACCGGATTGATGGGGATCAGGTTCACATGGGCGTGGACAGAAAAGGCCAGCCTGATCAATCCTGCCGCATCTTCCTCCGTATCGTTGACGCCACCCGCAAGGGCATACTCAAAGGTGATCCGCCGCCCGGTCTTTTCAAAATAATACCTGCAGGCATCCATCAGTTCCGCAATGCTGTACTTCTCCGCGACCGGCATCAGTTCCCGCCTTTTTTCATCTGTCGCGCCGTGCAGCGAAAGGGCCAGCGTGACCTGCAGGTCTTCCTCCGCCAGCTCCTTTATCTTCGGCACAAGCCCGCAGGTGGAAACCGTGATATTTCTCTGGCTGATATGAAGCCCCTTTTCGTCCGTCAGCATTCTGATAAAACGGATCAGATTTTCCATGTTATCGAGAGGCTCCCCGATCCCCATAACCACCACATTGGAAACCCGATCCCCGGTCTTTCTGGTCACCGCATAGACCTGCTCCAGCATTTCCGCCGCCGTCAGGCTCCTCTCAAGCCCGCCCAGTGTGGAAGCGCAGAATTTGCAGCCCATTTTACAGCCTACCTGAGAGGAAATGCAGACGGAATTGCCGTGGTGATATCGCATCAAAACACTCTCCACCATATTGCCATCAGGCAGCTCAAATAAGAACTTCTTCGTGCCGTCCTGCTTTGATTCCTGCACCTGCACCGCGTGAAGCACTGTCAGTTCAAAGTGTTCCGCGCACTTTTCCCGCAGGGAAAGCGACAGATTCGTCATTTCCGCAAAATCTTCCGCCAGCTTTTTATGCATCCATTCATAGAGCTGGGCCGCCCTGAATTTCTTTTCTCCGATCTGTTCCATCTCCCGCACAAGTTGCGGCAGGGAGAGAGATTTTATGTCTGTCTTTTTCATGTATTCCTCCGCATTCTGGCCAGAAAGAATCCATCACAATCATGCACCCCCGGCATCAGCTGCAGCATCCCGCTCTCCGCCTCACTGCACTGTAAACATTCCGGCAGATAAGGATTTAAATCCTCCGGGATAAGCGGGAAGTTTTTGCACATCCAGCGCACCTGCTCCTCATTTTCCGCCCGATGAACCGTACAGGTGCTGTACAGGATCACCCCGCCCGGCTTCACATACCGGAAACAGGTTTCCATGATCCGCCGCTGTAATCTCACAAGATCCTCCAGGCTTTCCTTTGTCACATGATATTTGATATCTCTCTTTTTCCCCAGGATCCCGAGCCCGGAACAGGGCAGATCCAGATACAGCACATCCGCCTTCTCTTCCATCTCCGGATCAGACACGCTGGCATCCCATACCTTTACCCGCACATTTTCCGCCTTCATGCGGCTCACATTCTCTCTGATCAGAGCTACCTTCTCCTCCGAAATGTCTCTGGCTTCCACCAGCCCGCCTCCCCACAGTTTGCAGGCGGCATGCAGGCTTTTCCCGCCCGGCGCCGCACAGACGTCCAGCACAAAATCCCCTGTCCTGACGCCTGCGCATTCCGTCACCAGCATGGAGCTCACATCCTGCACCGTCACAAACCCCTCCGAAAAGCCGGGGAGCCTGTCCAGTCCCTCCAGATTCCTGCAGTTCCAGGCATAGGAAAGGAAGGGATGCCTCTCACACAGGATCCCTCTGTTTTTCCACTCCTGTACGAGCTCTTCCTGCTCCTCAGCAGACAACGCCTCAGAGATCCTCACGCTCACCGGTTTGATCTCCAGCAGTGCCTGGCACATCTTTTCCGTCTGTCCCCTGCCGTAGTCCCGTTCCCAGAGTTTTACAAGAAATACCGGCATCGAATAACGGACCGAGACAGCCTTTAACCAGTCCTTTTCCGGATCCGGCCAGACAATTTTCTCTTTATTTCTGGCAATATTTCTCAACACGCCGTTCACAAATCCCTTTAACGGCTGAAAGTGCCTTTTCTGTACAAGGCGCACCGCCTCATTGCAGACAGCGCTGTCCGGCACCCCGTCCATATAAAAAAGCTGGTACACACTCATACGTATAACAGCCCGGATAAGTGGCTTCATTTTAGGGACGGGAACGTTCGAGAACTGACCTGTGATATAATCCAGTTCTATCTGACGTTCTACCGTCCCTTCTGTCACCCGCTTGATAAAGGCTTTCTCCTTCGGTGGGAGATAGTCGTATTTCCGGAGAACCTGCCTGATCAGCACATTGCTGAACACATCCTCTTTTTCCAGTTCCAACAGGCTCTCCAGCACAATTTCTCTTGTATTTTCCATCAGTCTCTGTTCCTTCCGCCTCTGTCTCCAAACAAAAGAACGAGACGTAAAAGCTGCAAAATAGAGGAAGCCGCCGCTGCCACATAGGTTAACGCCGCTGCCCCCAGCACTTTTCGCACGTGCCCCACTTCCTGCTGCCCTAAAATACCATACTGGGAAAGCATCTGCATCGCTCTGTTCGAAGCGTTGAATTCCACCGGCAATGTTACGATCTGGAACAATACCGCCGCCGAAAACACCCAGATACCGATCTGTGCAAGCAAAGAACCTGCACCGCCGAAGATCACGCCGAGTATGATGATGGGCAGTCCCAGTCTGCTGCCGATATTGGCCACAGGCACAAGCGCAGACCGGATCTTCAAAGGCGCATAGCTTTTCTGATGCTGCACCGCATGACCGCACTCGTGGGCCGCCACGCCGATGGCCGCCACGGAATTGCTGCCGTACACCGAATCCGACAGCCTTAACACCTTCGAGGAAGGATCATAGTGGTCTGTCAGGCTTCCTCTGATATGTTCCACCCGCACATCGTAAATGCCGCTCTGGTTTAATATCCTCTGTGCCGCTTCCGCACCCGTCATGCCGCTCATGCTGCGCACTCTGGCGTACTTTTTGTAGGTACTGTTCACTTTTGCACTGGCTGCCATGCAGAGCACAGCGCCGATCAGTACCAGAATGTATGTCCAGTCCATATAATAGCCGTAGCCATAACCATATCCGTAACCCATTATTTTTCCTCCGAAAACTCTCCGTATCTTCCGCTTTTTCTCTGCGCCTGACAATTCGGAAGGAGCTTTTTTCGTTACCACATATAACAGTTCAGTCATCCGGCTTCACTGTTACCATCGCACAATACTCCGCCCCATGCGGCAGATTCTTACCGCAGTTTCCCTGTCTTTTCATTATGATTCAAAAAACTCTCCCGCCTTCACCTGACATCCCAGCAGAAAGTCCTGTACAGGCATCCTCTTTTTTCCCTCAAACTGCACTTCCTTCAACACAAGTACGTCCCTTCCGGTCTGCACATAAATACTGTCCTTTTTCACAAGCAAGACCTCTCCGGGGATTGTCTCCTTTTCTTCGTTGTGCCGGAAAAGCCCCGTGCGGACGATTTCCTCTTTCTGCTCTTCACGGGAGATTTCCGCCCTCCAGACTTTCAGGCTCTTCCCCCGGAAACTGCAGTAAGCGCTGGGCCAGGGATTCATCCCACGCACCAGTCTCTCCAGCACATCGGCATCCTTCTTCCAGTCTATTCTGCCCATATTTTTTGTCAGCATACGCACATGAGTGGCATCCTCCTCCTGCTGCTTCACCGGAATGATCTCTCCGGCCTCTATCTTAGGCAGTGTTTTTATCAGAAGCTCCGCCCCCAGGGCGCTCAGTTTCTCAAACAGGCTTCCGCCGGTATCGTCCTTTTCCACAGGAATCGCTTTCATCGTCAGAATATCGCCGGTATCCATGCCCTCATTCATCTGCATGATCGTCACACCGGTCACATCGTCCCCGTTTAAAATGGCATACTGGATCGGAGACGCCCCCCTGTATTTCGGCAGAAGCGATGCATGAATATTGATACAGCCATATCTGGGCATCTCCAGAATCTCCTTTGACAAGATCTGTCCGAAAGCGGCCACCACAAAAATATCAGCCTCGTATTTTTTTAACGTTTCCACTGCTTCCGGGGTTTTGATCCTTGCCGGCTGTAACACCGTAAGGCCGTGGGCAAGAGCACATTCCTTGACCGGAGAAAACTGCACCTTCCGATCCCGCCCTTTCTGTTTGTCCGGCTGCGTCACCACCGCCGTCACCTCATGCCCTGCCTTTAACAGCGCCTCCAGCGCTCCCACCGCAAAATCCGGCGTCCCCATAAAAATTATTTTCATAATTTCAAACTGCTCCTTCAATGAATCTGTGCGCTTCTCAGGCGTCTTTATTCCAGTTCCGCAGACGCCTTTCAGCACCCCTTACTCAAGAAGAATTTCCGGCTGCTTCATAACACATCCGTAAATCCTTCTGTGCGCTTCTCAGGCGTCTCTATTCCAGTCCCGCAGACGCCCTTCAGCACACCTTTACCCAAGAAGAATTTCCGGCTGCGTCATGACGCATCCGTAAATCCTTCTGTGCGCTTCTCAGGCGTCTGCTGATTCTTCCTCTTCCAATTCCTCAACGTCCATCAGGCGTCCCTCCACCTTTTCCACATAGAGGTGGCCGTCCAGATGGTCATACTCATGACAGATAGCTCTCGCCAGAAGTTCTTCCCCCTCCAGCTCAAAATATTCCATGTTTTCATTGTAGGCCGCTATTTTCACATAATTTGGTCTTGTCACAATCCCTGTCTTTCCCGGGACGCTCAGGCACCCTTCCTGGCCGCTCTGTTCCCCGGAAGTTTCAAGAATCTTCGGATTGACAAAAATGTACGGATCCTCCCCCGTCACATCCACCACAAAGATCCGCTTCAGAACGCCCACCTGAACAGCTGCCAGCCCGACGCCGTTTGCCTCATACATGGTATCTAACATATCCTCGATCAGCTCCGCCGTCCTGGGCGTCATCTCCTTCACTTCCTTGCTGATCTTTCCGAGGATCAATTCTCCCTGTTCCCTAACATTTCTTAATGCCATTTTCTGCCTCCGCTCTTTCCCGTCTTCCTGATGCACCGGTTCCTTATACTATCCGTATATGACCAATCGCCATCTTTAATACCCACTCATGGGATCAATATCAAATTGTACCTGTTCTGAACGATTTTGTAAAGTCTGTATATAACTTTCCATGCGTTCCCGCAGCTTAGCAAGCTTTTTGCTGTCACTGCACTTTATATAAAAAAGAAAACGATAGTTGTCATTTAATTTTGAGAGGGTAGCTGTTCCGGGGCCAAGCACGGTCAGTTCGCCGTTATCTCCCTCCCTCGCCAGTTCCGCCAGCTCCTTCGCCAGGAGGGCCGCGCTTTCCTCTTCCGGTCCGGTGACAAGCACGGCCATCAGATGGGCTGCAGGAGGATACATCCCGATCTCCCGATAGAGGATCTCCTCCTCATAAAATCCCTCATAATCCTGGGCTGCAGCATGGACAATGCTGTAATGTTCCGGCTGATAGCTCTGAATCACCACCTCGCCGGGCACATCTCCTCTCCCGGCTCTTCCCGCCGCCTGCGTCAGAAGCTGAAAAGTCCTCTCCGCCGCCCGGTAATCTCCCGCAAACAGCGACATATCCGCAGCCAGTACACCCACTAACGTCACCGCCGGAAAATCATGTCCCTTCACGATCATCTGCGTTCCCAGCAGGATATCCGCCTCCCTGTCCGCAAAAGCAGAGAGGATCTTTTCGTAACTGTCCTTTTTCTTCGTCGTATCTCCGTCCATCCGCAGTACTCTGGCCTTCGGATACATCTGATGCAGTTTTTCCTCCACCGCTTCCGTCCCCGCCTTAAATCCCAGAATATACCGGGAATCGCAGGAAGGACAGGTTTTGACGGCAGGTTCCTCGTAACCGCAGTAATGACAGACTAACTTTCCGTTTTTATGCTCCGATAAGGAAACGCTGCAGTGGGGACATATCATCACATGTCCGCAGTTTCTGCAGGAGACAAACCCCGCCAGTCCGCGGCGGTTTAAAAACAACATGACCTGCTGTTTCTTTTCCAGTCTGTCTTCCATCAGCTCCTGCAGCTTCCTGCTGAAAATAGAACGGTTTCCCTCCCGCAGTTCCCGCCGCAGATCCACCGGATAAACTTCCGGCAGCACATTCCCGGTAAGCCGCTCCCCCAGATAAAAGAAGCCGTACTCTCCCCGCTTCGCCCTGTAATAGCTCTCCAGAGAGGGCGTAGCGGATCCCAGCACCACGCTTGCCCCATGGAGCTTCGCCAGATACAACGCCGTCTCTCTGGCGTGATATTTGGGCATCGTCTCGCTCTTATAGGAAGGTTCATGCTCCTCATCCATGATGATAAGTCCTACATTGTCAAAGGGCGTAAACAAGGCGGATCGGGGACCTATGATCACATCAATATCCCCGGCTTTTGCCCGTTCGCACTGATCATATTTCTCTCCCGCAGAAAGGCCGGAATGAAGTACTGACACCCGGTTTCCGAAACGCTTTAAAAACCGCACCACGGTCTGATAGGTCAGAGCGATCTCCGGAATCAGCAGGATCGCCTGCCTGCCTCTTTTCAGACAGCCCTCTATCAGATTCATGTAGACCTCCGTTTTTCCGCTGCCTGTGATCCCATGGATCAGATAGGTATTCCTGACACCTATGTCATATTCTTGCAGCACGGTGTCCACGATCCTTTGCTGCGCTGCGCTGAGTTTCGGCCTGTTTTTGCCGAAAGCGTCCTGTTTTCCGGCCGCCTCCATGCTTCCTTCCACCGGGTTTCGATAGATCCGCACACGCTCCGTCCTAATCACCCCTCGCTTCTCCAGACTACTTATGGTAACGGGGGAAATATGCAGTTTCTCCCGCACCAGCTCCATCGGCAGCCGCTCTCTTTCCGCCAGCGCCGAAAGCAATCTGGCCATGGCCGGTCTGTTTTTCTGCGCCAGGCTTTTTGCAAATGCTTCCGTCTCTTCCGATGATAACAGACGGCAGATCTCCCGCTTTTCCAGATTCCGTTTTTTCTGCTTTGCGGGAAGTACGGTTTTCAGAGCCGTAATCATCGTAGAACCGTATTGTTTTCTAATCCAGCCGGCCAGACGCACCAAAATGGCGTCTACCGCCATATCTCCCTGTGCGATCCCCTCAATTTCCTTTACCTTGCTCTCATCAAAGGAAATACTGTCCCGAAAATCGATCACATACCCCTGCCGTTTTCTGTTCCCTTTTCCGAAAGGCACCGCCACGCTCATCCCCAGCTCCAGCCGACCTCGCAGCGCTTCAGGGATCCGGTAAGTAAAGGGCCTGTCAACGCTTTCATGGGAGATATCCACTATTATATCTGCATAGCAAAAATTCTTTGTCTCTTCGTTCATGTTCTGTTTTCCTGTCCTGTCAGGAAGAAATCTTTATGCCCTCTTCTTCCAGAATCTCTGCGATCAGCACCCGTTCATCCATGGGGTACTGCACCCCCTTTATCTCCTGGTAATCCTCATGCCCCTTTCCGGCGAGCACCACGATATCCCCGGGCTCCCCGTGGGTGACGGCATAGCGGATCGCCTCTTTTCTGTCAGGAATCTCCATATAGGCGCCCTCTGTCTTTTGCATGCCGACCTTGATATCCTCTATGATGGCAAGGGGCTCCTCAAACCTTGGATTATCCGATGTAATGATCGTGAAATCCGCCAGCCTCCCGCTGACCTCCCCCATCTCATAGCGGCGCAGTTTCGAACGATTGCCGCCGCAGCCGAAGAGACATACCAGCCTGTTCGGTTCATATTCTCTGAGTGTTCCAAGAAGGCTCTCAAGGGCCATGGCATTATGGGCGTAATCGATCATCAGCGTGAACTCCTCAGACACCTTTACCATCTCAATTCGCCCCTTCACATGGGCCTTTTTCAGCGCCGTCTGAATGTCTTCTACCGATACTTTAAAATGGCGGCAGATGGCGATGGCACAGAGCGCGTTATAGACGCTGAAACGCCCCGGTGCAGGCACCTTCGCATGGAAATCCAAAAGGCCCTTTACATCAAAGGCCACCCCCAGTTCCCCGGGCTGCTTTATCAGCGTCAGATCCTCTGCCCGCAAGGATGCCTCCTCATGGAAACCGTAGGTTTCCAGCGCACAGGTGTGATCCTTTAGCACCTGCTCCCAGTGTTTATCGTCACAGTTGACGATCCCCGTTTTGCACTGTTTAAAAAGAAGGCCCTTACAATAAGCATAATCCTCAAAATCTTTATGTTCGTTTGGTCCGATATGGTCCGGCTCCAGATTTGTAAAAATCCCCAGCTCAAAGGTGAAGCCCTGGGTTCTGTGCAACATCAGTCCCTGGGAAGAAACCTCCATCACACACACCTGGCACCCGGCATCTAACATTTTCCGGAACGTTTCCTGTAGCAGATAAGATTCTGGCGTCGTGTTGTGGGCCGGAATATGCTCTTCGCCGATGATCATCTCGATGGTGCCCACCAGTCCCGTCTTATAGCCCGCATGCTCCAGAATGGATCTGACGAGATAGGTGGTGGTGGTCTTTCCCTTGGTCCCGGTCACACCGATGACCTTTAACGTATCCGCCGGATATCCGAACCAGGCGGCGGAAATAAAGGCCATGGCATACCTGGTGCTCTCCACCCTGATCACCGTAATATCCGCATCCTCCGGCAGTTTCACATCCTGTTCCACCACAAGCACTGCCGCCTTTTTTTCCACTGCCTCCAAAGCCTTGCTGTGGCCGTCAAAATTTGCCCCTTTGATACAGAGAAACAGACACCCCTGCGTAATCTTCCTGGAATCCATTTCCACTCTCGCCACTTCCACATCCACACTGCCCTTTATACAGGTATATTCCAGTTTTTCAAGTAAATCCTTACAACAAGCCATAATTTCCTCCTGTTTTATCAAACTCTGTAAGCTATCATATGTCAATTTTCCCACCATGTTGCCCTACAGGTTATCATACCACATTCTTTCTCCTGCGACCAGCTTAATGGAAATTTTCCTCTGATCGATCAAAGCAGTTTGATCTTTCGGCTTCACTGTTACGATTGATCTTTTAGGGAAACTTGTCACTTTCTTTTTATCTTTTTTATTTTCCTCACAGAATTTTCATCTGAAAAACACACTTTCGACACATTTCACCTTTATAGTAGTTATTGATAGTTGAAGCAATTCACTATCTCCCCCCTCATAAGTAAAAAACGCCTGATTCGTCAGGCGTTTTTTATTGTACGGAAGCCGTCGGGCCCTGAGAGCCCGCCCAGGCACCAAACTGCCACACACAGATCAAACAATATGCTTTTCCTGGTCACCTCACATATCCTTCTGGCATATCATAATAAAAAACGGAATTTTCAAATGAATAACCACCATAAATTTATCAACACGCCTCTGCCTTATTCTTATAATTCCATGGAACCCTATATCGATGAAAAAACCATGTGGCTGCACCACAACAGACATCTGCAGACCTATATCGACAATCTGAACAGCACACTGGAAAAATACCCGCAATTCCAGAACTGGACACTGGAAGAGCTCATTATGAATGTTCCCAGCCTCCCCGAAGAGATAAAAACCTCTGTAAAGAATAATGCCGGCGGCGTTTATAATCACCGGTTCTATTTTTCAAACCTTTCCAATCCGGCTTCCCCACAGCCTTTCGGAACACTGTGCGAAGCCATTGAAAAGGAATTTTGCAGCTACAGAGCCTTTCAGGATCAGTTTAAGGCATCCGCTCTGTCCGTATTCGGTTCCGGCTATGCATGGCTTGTGGTAAATGCAGCAGGGAAACTCTGCATCACCACGACCGCAAATCAGGACACGCCGCTCCCCCTTGGGCTTCTGCCCGTGCTCAACATCGACGTCTGGGAGCATGCCTATTACCTGAAACATTACAATCTGAGAGCCGACTACATTGACGACTGGTTCCATGTGATCAACTGGAATAACGCAAACAGAAATTATATGCGGTATTTCAGTATGGGGTGCTGAACTTCCTGACAGCCTGCGAAGCTTAACTGCCACGCAGGCTGTCCGCCATAGCTTTTTTCTGTACATACAGCAATATGCCACGCTATCCTTTCCGTTTTACCACTCAACAATAATTCGTAATGACAAATTCGATCTCTCTCCGCCCCTTATATTCGTTCAGATTCGGATAATAAGTGATCGTCAGCGGCAGGGATACCTTTTCTCCGGAAAACAGCCTCCCGGCATCTTCTCCATACTTTTCCCGAAGAAACTTTTCAAGACCTTCCACATCCCCAAAGTAAACTAACGTATGCCCTAACTTTTCCTGATCCAGTGCCTGGAATTTTGCAACGTTTCTGTTCTTCCCAAATATCCTTCCAGAGCACAGCAGCACATCCTTCTGTGCAAACACCGGTTTCGGGTTTCCCGTCCCGAAAGGAGCAAGCAGTTCCAGTTCCTGAATAAAACCCTCTGATACCCGGGAAAGCGGCAGGGCAATATCGATATGTACCTTCGTTGTAAAGTCATCCTCTGTCAGCGAACAGTTCTCATTCAGCTGTCTCCGCAATTCCCCCATGTTCTCCCGCGGAAGCGACAGGCCCGCCGCCATCTTATGCCCGCCGAATTTGTCAAACAGATCCTTGCAGGCGGAAAGGTGTGCAAACATATCATACGCCTCTATGGAACGCCCGGATCCTTTTACGCCCTCCTCTGCATCTGTCAGCACAATCGTTGGCTTATGATACCTTTCTCTGATCCGCCCGGCTATGATACCCGCCAAGCTTTCGTGGCAGTCTGGCAAGTACAAAATCAGCACTTTGTCCTGCTTATCCGAACTGAGCTCTTCCACCGCATTTTTCTGCCTTTCCTGATTTTCCGTATCTGAAACCTGTACATTCACAGTATCCGTATATTCTTTCTCCGTCTCCCGCTCCAACAGCCTCACCGCCTGCCTCACTCCAGCTTCCGTCATCTCCTTCCTGCTGTCATTCAGGCTCTTAAGCTCCGCCGCCATAGGCACAGCCTTCCTGTAATCCTCCTCCAGCCACAGCTTTAACGACAGCGCCGCGCTCTCCAGCCTCCCCGAAGCATTCACACAGGGTCCCAGCACAAAGCCGATATGATAAGCCTCCAGCTTCCTCCGGTCCAGCTTATTGACCTCGATCAGTGCCCGCAGCCCCGGGTGGAAAGTATTTCGCATCCGCTTTAACCCTTCCTTCACAATAATGCGGTTTTCATCTTTTAATTCCATCACGTCGCCCACTGTGGCAAAAGCCGCCGGTTCCAGCAGCGCATCCAGAAGCTCTCTGCCGATCCCCAGAGCCTGCACCAGTTTATAAGCCACCACCGCCCCACAGATCCCCGGAAAAGGATAAGTCTCCCCCGGCTGTTTCGGATCCACCACCGCTTCCGCAGGCGGCAGATGATATTCCCTCTCCCCCGCCGTTCCACTTTCCGTAAACGGTACCTCATGATGGTCCGTCACCACCACCTGCATGCCCAGTTTATGGGCTAACTCGATCTGATCCGCCGCCGCAATGCCGTTATCACAGGTCACGATCAGCTCGATCCCATCCTCCGCCGCCTGCTCGATCAGATGATCGTTCAGTCCGTAACCATCCTTGATCCGGTGCGGAATCGCCATATCTACATCTGCCCCCAGAGACTGAAAGGATCTTACCAGAATATAGGTAGCGCAGACGCCGTCTATATCATAGTCCCCGATCACCCGAATCTTCTGTTTCTCCGCGATCGCTTTTTTTACAACAGTCACCGCCTGCTCCATCCCTTTTAACCGCTGCGGCGCATACAGATCCTCTATCCCCCCATGCAGATATTTCCGGATCTCCTCTTCCCCGCACACATCCCTGTTCCGGATCAGCCTTGCCAGCACCGGAGAGATCTCAAACTCCTCCGCTATCTTATTAAAATCCGCCTTTTTTGCGGCCACAAACCAGTTTGCCATTCGCTTATATTCTCCAATTCAAAAATGATATTCAATCATAAATACTATTTACACCCCATATTAACAGATTCATTTCCACAAAAATACACAATTCCACAAAATATATAAACAAACAAGGCAGAGCCATCTCCGCCCTGCCTGCTTTTTCCATTTTCATTGCGAAATAATTGTCCGTTGCCACCTCAACCGCAACCGCTCAACCTTATTTCGCCTCGTCCTTCTGCTTAATCTTCGTCCGCAGCACATACCACAGCGCTCCCGTGATGCATACCGACGAGTACGTACCGCACAGAATACCCGCCATCAGCGGCAGCGCAAACTCACGAATACTGGAAACGCCGAACACATAAAGCGCCGCCACCATGATAAAGGTGGTCAGGGACGTAAAGATACTTCTGGATAACGTCTGCGTGATGGAATGGTTTACCAGTTCCTGCAGATCGTCCTTTCTCGTCATGCTCTTCATATTCTCCCTGATACGGTCAAAGATAACGATAGTCGCATTGATGGAGTAACCCACGATCGTCAGCATGCAGGCGATAAACGTCGAACCCACGGAAACCCTGGTCACCGCATAGAACGCCAGCACCACCAGCACGTCGTGAATCAGTGCAATCACCGCGCTTGCACCGAAACGGATATCCTTAAACCGGAACCAGATATAGAGCAGCATACAGATTGTCGCAATGGCAACCGCAACAACGGCATCCATCTGCGCCTCGGAGCTGATGGTAGAGCTGATGGTCTCCGCTGTGATCGGATATGTTTCATCCAGCGAAAAATTTTCTTCCAACATCGCATTCAGTTCTTCTCTCTCTTCCACTTCCAGCGTTCTTGTCTTAAAGATCACCTGATTGCCGCCTGCCACTTTCTGCACCTGCACATTGGCGTCCCCGGTGATATCCTCAATCCCCGGCACCACCTCAGCATCCAGCCTTTCAATGGAGTAATCTTCCGTGAAGGTAACCGTAGTCTGGGTACCGCCCATGAAATCCAGAGAGTAGTTTAATGCGCCCTTTCCGCCGCTCTTCTGTACGCCCATCACCACAAAACCGGCGAGAATCACTGCGACGGACACGCCAAAGAACAAATGCTTCCTGCCAAGGAAGTGGATGGATTTCTTCTCCTTTGCCACACCAAAGACTTTTACGGAGTCGAGTCCCAAGCCCATCAGGGCGTTTAAAATAATACGGGTGATAAATACCGCCGTAAACATGGACAAAATGATACCAAGCGCCAGGGTCTGTGCAAAGCCCTTGATCGCCCCAGTACCGCGCAGGCCCAACACGATAGCGGCGATCAGCGTTGTGATATTACCGTCGATGATAGCCGACAGCGCCTTGTTAAAGCCGATCTTTACAGAAGAGGCTACCGTCTTTCCGGTGGCTAACTCCTCACGGATTCTGGCAAAGATGATCACGTTTGCATCCACCGCCATACCGATACCCAGGATAATACCCGCGATACCAGGCAGAGTCAGTGTAATATTGAAGGAACCAAGCAGAATAACGACCAGTTCCACATACATGCCAAGGGCCAACACCGCCGCCAGACCGGGCACGAAATAAACTGCTATCATAAATACCGCAATGATTGCAAAACCCACTGCTCCGGCAAGTAATGCCGTCCGGATGGCGTCAGAGCCAAGCTGGGCGCCCACCACGTTGCTTCGCAGTTCTTCCAAGGTAAGCGTCAGTCCGCCGATACGGATCGTAGAGGCCAGATTTTCCGCCGCCTCAAAGGATTCCATGTTGGTGATCACGCAGTTGCCGTCCGTGATCTGCTGCTGTACCGCGGGCCAGCTGATAATCGCCCCATCATAGACGATGTAGATCGGATCGTGATTCGGCGCTGCTGCTGCCGTGGCCTCAGAAAATTTCTCCGCGCCTTCATCCGTCAGCGTCAGACGCACTTCGTAGTCCATATTGCCCATATCGTTCTGTCTGCTGGCCGCCTGGGCATCCACCACATCCGTCCCCTGCAAAACCAACTCGCCGTTTATATCATAAAACTCCAGGGAACCGGGACGTCCCAGCTCTTCCAGAATTTCGTTGGCATTCTCCACACCCGGAATCTCGATACTGATCCGGTTGCTGCCCTCCTGATAGGCGTGGGCTTCCGTGCTGTAGCCTTCCACACGTCTCTGCAGCTTGTACACCGTATCGCTCATATCAGCGGCACTGGGATTCTCCTCGCCCACTACCTGATAGGTGATGCTGACACCGCCTTCCAGATCGAGTCCCAGTTTGATATCGCTGCCGGAGCCCGACTTTGTCTCACCCCAGCCATATACGGCGGTATATCCGAACAGCGCGAGCAGCGCTATAAATACCACCAGCACTATGGCTGATCTTACCTTGCTTTGTTTCATTACTTTACTCTCCTTCCGCAAGTGCCGCCTTTATCATGATCGCGCACTCAATTCTTTTTCGCTGCAGCTCACAGCCGATCTCATAAGTGTCCGTTATACTCCCGTGAAAATTGTAGGAGTTTGCCGCACAGCCGCCGCTGCAATAAAATTTTGCGAAACAGTCCTTACACTTTTCTTTCGCATACACATTGCATTCTTTGAAGCTGTCCCTGATGTCCGTGCGCAAAATGCCTTCGTCTACATTGCCCATCAGAAACTCTTCCCGCCCCACAAACTGATGGCAGGGATAAAAATCTCCCCAGGGGGTGACAGCCAGATACTCCGTGCCGCTGCCGCAGCCGGACAGTCTCTTTGCCACACAGGGACCACCCTCTAAATCTATCATAAAATGAAAAAAATTGAAACCTTTTCCTTCTTTTCCGTAGCGGATCAATTCCTTCGCCAGCCTGTCATACTCCTCAAGAAGCACCGGAATGTCTTCCTCTCTCAGCGCATATTCTTCTGTCTTCTCGGCCACTACCGGCTCCACCGAGATCTGCTCAAATCCCAGATCAACCAGATGCAGCACATCCTTCGAGAAATCCAGATTATGCCGCGTGAATGTGCCGCGGACATAATAATTCATCTGATTCCTGCTTTTTGCCGCCTTCTCAAATTTCGGCACTATCATATCGTAACTGCCCTGTCCACCCCGGAAAGGACGCATCAGATCATGGATCTCTTTCCGCCCGTCGATGGAGAGCACAAGATTCGCCATCTCCCTGTTGCAGAACTCCAGGATTTCATCGTTTAACAGCACCCCGTTGGTCGTCAACGTAAACCGGAATTTTTTGTGGAAAGGCTCCTCCAGGCTTCTGCCGTAAGCTACCAGATCTTTGACCACCTGCCAGTTCATCAGGGGCTCTCCGCCAAAAAAGTCCACTTCCAGCTGCACCCGGTTTCCGGAATTTGCCACCAGAAAATCGAGAGCCTTCTTCCCAACTTCAAAGGACATTAACGCCCGCCTGCCATGATACTCGCCTTCCTCCGCGAAACAGTATTTACAGGCAAGATTACAGTCGTGGGCGATATGCAGACAGAGCGCCTTCACCACAGTCTGTCTGTTTTTGAAATCAAAGATATAATTTTTGTAGATATCCTCCGTATAGAGCTGTCCGGCCTGCGCAAGTGATAACAGTTCCTCTGCGATCTCCCGTTTCTCCGCCTCCGTGCAGGCGAGTTCCCGCAGTGCTTCCGCTGCCTGTTCCAACAGCATTTCGGGGAGTTCCACACCCTGTTCCTTTCCTGCAGATGTTCCGGAAATTTCTTCCGCCTGCTCTTCTTTTGCAGAAATTCCGGAAGCAGTTTCTTCTGTCTGCTCACGTTTCCGCCAAGCCTCCCAGACAGGCTCAATAAGCGGCACCGCCTGATAAGAAAGCCCGTCCATCACATGGACGCTGCCGCTGTTCACATCCAATACGATATGATATCCGTTGTTGACATACTGATGTATCATAACAAATAATCCTTTACTGACTATCCCTTTTGCCGTCCGGAAGTGCGGCATCCTGCCGTGAAACACGCTGCCATGCAGCGCAAAACCGGCACAGAAAACACTCCGATCAGCATTTCCCTGACACCGCAAAGAAGCAGCGAGATCTCCCGCTGCTTACGAAAAGAATCACCACCTTATTTCCGGATCTGCTCGCAGCTCTGATTGCCGACTGTGCAGGAAGTTTTGCATGCCGACTGGCAGGATGTCTGGCACTCGCCGCAGCCGCCTTTCTTCATGGATTCCTTTAAATCTCTTGTTGTCAATGTTTTAATATGTTTCATAACAGGACCTCCTACTTTATCTTCCTCTTTTTCTTCACGTCCGTTCTTTCCCGGACATATCTTTTAGGAGTATAGCACAAAAACTGATGCATGAAAAGAGGGTAGTGAAATATTTCTTCCCTTTTCTCCTCTGTAAATCAATTTTTTTGGTAAGATACCTCTGCCTGTGATAAAATATTATTTATGGCAATTTATCATTTTCACAGAAGAAAAATAATTGCCCGGTTTTCATTCTGCCAAAGCAAACAGGGGGAGAACAATGCAAAAAATGATGCGCAGCACCGTATCCTGCCGGGATAACGGCCTGAAACTGGAACGATTTCTGAAAACCCGACTGCACCTGTCCAAAAAGGAGATCAGCCGGGCTAAATTCCTGGAAAACGGGATCTGCGTCAACGGAAAGCGCCAGAGAACCGATGCGTTGTTAAAAAACGGAGATCTGGTGGAGATCCTGCTGGAAACCGGCGATAAAACTTCCGGGAGCGTGACAGCTTCCGAGAAAAAACTCTCTGTCCTCTACGAGGACGAGGATGTGATCGTTTTAGACAAACCTGCCGGTATTTCCATTCACCCGTCATGCAGAAAAGATACAGATACGTTAGCCAACCGTCTGGCCTATTATCTGCGGGACAAAAACGAGGACTCCGTCATCCGGATCTTCGGCAGACTGGATAAGGATACCTCCGGAGTCGTATTAGCCGTAAAAAACCGAGCGGCAGCCTCTAGGCTGGAGCTACAGCGAAAAAACGGTACCCTCCGCAAAACCTATCTGGCCATCACGGAAGGGATACCCTGTCCGCCGGCCGGCGTGATCCGTCTTCCCATAGGCGCCGATCCCGAAAAACCGAAGTGCATGTGTATCGCCTCCGACGGGAAAAATGCCGTCACCAACTATGAAACTTTAGCTGCAGGCAACGGCTGCGCACTGGTGCGCCTTTCTTTAGAGACCGGCAGAACCCACCAGATCCGGGTGCATATGGCGGCCATCGGCTCTCCCCTTCTTCGGGATCCCATTTACGGGAAAGCAGGGCCCTCTCCATTTCCGTCAGGTATTTCACACCCTCTCTCAGATAATTCTGCATGCAAAAATAATATTCCGGAATTAAAACGTACCGCGCTTCATGCCTGCAGCATCCGTTTTCTGCAGCCCTTTACCGGAAAAGAGCTCCTGATGGAAGCTCCTGTTCCGGCAGATATGCTGTTTCTTTTTTCCATATAGTTTCCTGCTGTTTTGCCGCAATACGGAAAAGCAGCTCTTTCATGGTTTTACACAGGAAAAACCTCATGCCAAAAATTCATCCAGCTCATCCCTGTAAAACATAAAGCCACAATAATCCGGATCACCGTACCCTCTGCCCTCCACATACATATCCACGCCATCCATGCCTTCTCTTATATAAGGTTTTGCCTTTTCCGGTGAAAACCTGTCTATCATCCCCAGCATATGGTCAATGTGCGCACGCTTAATCGGCAGCGGATGATGCCCGCCCAGATATTTCTCAAAATGAAATTCCATTATCCTGCAAAGGCTCTGCCGGTATCGCCTTAACGGAATCGTCGGTTTTGCACACTGCAGAAAAACCCGCTGGTTCATCGTATCCCCTGTCATCATGATTTCCGACTTACTGTCATAGAAACAAAAACTGCCCCAGGTATGTCCGGGCGTATGTATTGCTGTGACCATCCTGCCCCCCAGATCAAATTCCTGCCCATCCGATAAAAACTTTACTTTTGTCTTTCCAAACAGCGTCTTCCTTCCGGCATCGTAAGATTCTTTCCCATACAGCATTTTGAGCATCGGTTCCTCTTCGGCGCCGATCCATACCTCTTCAAAGCTGCCGGATCCCGATGTATGGTCCGGATGGACATGGGTTGCCACCGCTATAACAGGTCTGTCTGTCAGAAGAGATAAAAACGGCTCAAAAATATCGTCTCCAAATCCGTTGTCGATCAGCATGGACACCTGTTCCCCAACCACCAGACCGATCTCCAGATCCCAATCCACACCGCCGGTCACATAACCCAGATATGTGGCGTTATCCCCTGTTTTCACATCCAGCGTGATACCGATTTTTGTAAGGTTGTTTTTTAACATTTCATACGCGGTAGTCCGATAGGTATCATTGTCCACACAGCAGATAAGCGTAGAGCCCTCGCCATATCCCGCTTCCTCAAACAATTCTTTTGCTTTGTCCAGATCAAAGGGATAAGGATCCGGCATCTCCTCCATAAATTCCTGTGTCATGGAAGCGGGCGTATTCGCCAAATAACCGCTGGATTCAAAGGCTCCCTTCCACATCGCCTCCTTATCTATGGCATAGCATATTGCCTGACGTACCCGGACGTCCGCACAGGCGCTGCCGGCATCCAGATTAAACACAAACAGCTGCTGATACAAACCCGGGGCCGTCTGATACCTGATCTCCTCATAGACACCGTTTTTCACATCGTCAATATCGTACTGTGTGGGATACAGGATCATATTGACACCGCCGGTCTGCAGTTCACTGAAGGCAGTGGTATCCTCATCAATACGCCGCACAATCACATCCGTAATCGGAGAATCATTTCCTCCGTAATAGTCATCGAACTTTTTCAGAACGATGGAATCTCCCGCATTCTATTCTGCAACCTGATAAGGGCCATATCCCGCAAAGGTATCAGACTGTGTGAAAACAGCGAAATCTCCACTGGCCTCCGCAGCCTCTTTCGAGTAGATCATCCTCTCTCCCACATCTTTCCAGTTTCCGATATTGGCAGACAGGAACGGAACATAGACCACATTGGATTCCAGCGCTTTTACTTCCTCAAACACAATGTTATAACCCGACACACTCCCAAATTCATCGGTATGTTTGATGCTGTATACAACATCTTCCGCATCCAGAACCGTACCGTCATGCATGGGCACTCCCTCTTTCAGCGTCAGGGTGATGGCCGTATAGTCCTCGTTCCACTCATAAGAATCCACGATGGAATTTTCGATCACATACTCATAGCTGCCATCGTCGGTAACAATGCAGTTGAACAGAGTGGGAGCCACAAGGCTGGAGATCATACGGCCATTCTGTGCATAGCCGATCTGCTTGATATCACCCTTCATGGCAATGACCAGATCACTTTTTGATGATTTTCCCCCTGCCTGATCATCCGCAGCTTCCGTTCCTGCCTCCTCCGCACTTTCTTTTGTCTCTTCGACTGTCGTTTCGCCTGCTCCACCGCCTCCGCAGCCCGTGAGTACAAAAGAAACCGACAGCAGAAAAGCTGACAAAAATACGAAACTTTTTTTCTTTTTCATTTTGAATCTCCTTTTCGTTTTGTATGATATGATGTTTTCAAATAACTTTTTCAGGAAAGACCGTTTATCTCCCTCACAAGATGACAGGCGGCAAAGTGGTCCGGCAGCACTTCCTCACAGACCGGCGTCTTACTGTGACAGATCTCGCGGGCATAGGGACATCTTGATGCAAACCTGCAGCCGGGCGGCGGATCGATGGGGGAAGTCAGTTCCCCTTTCAATGCAATGCGCCGCTTTTTGTGGCGGATATCCGGCAGCGGAACTGCTGAGAGAAGGGCCTTCGTATAGGGATGAAGCCGATGCCTGAACAACTCCTTTGCAGGCGCTTTCTCCACCATCTGCCCCAGATACATCACCAGTATGTCGTTGGAAATGTACTTTACTACAGACAGATCATGGGTGACAAAGATATAAGTCAGTTTACGCTCCTCCTGAATATCGCTCATCAGATTTAAGATCTGAGCCTGAATGGAAACATCCAATGCTGATACCGGTTCATCACAGACCACAAACTCCGGCTCAATAACCAGGGCTCTGGCGATCCCGATCCGCTGTCTGCGACCACCGTCCAGTTCATGGGGATAGCTGTTGACCAGCCGTCTGGCCAGTCCTACGGTATCCATGATCCTGTACACCTTCTCCTGAATCTGTCCACTGTTATCATGCCCCATGATCCGTAACGGCTCTGCGATAGACTCGTACAGCGACATGCGCGGATTTAAGGAAGAATAAGGATCCTGAAAAATCATCTGCATCTTTTTTCGCAGTGTTGTCAGCTCCTGTCTGTCCACATGGGTAATATCCCTGCCGAAGAACAGAATCTGTCCCGCATTGCTCTCCAACAGATGGATCAATACCCGCCCCAACGTAGACTTGCCACAGCCGGATTCCCCCACAACTCCTAACGTCCTGCCGGCGTCTATGGAAAAACTGATATCGTCCACCGCATGCACCAAACCTGCAGGCACGGAAAAATACTTTTTCAGGTTTTTCACTTCCAGAATCGGCGTATTCTCTATCCTATTTTCTCTGGTTTCGTCCATTCCCATCCCCTCCTTCCTCAATCCTGCTTTTTTCTTTCTTCATACAGCCATGATGGTAGCACTGTACAAAATGACCCGGTTCCACTTCTGTCAACACAGCCGGTTTCTCCAGACACTCCTTTGTCGCATAAGGGCATCTGGGAGAAAATTTGCAGCCCTGCGGAAGATTCGACGGATCCGGCATCAGCCCTTCAATGGGTTTCAGCCTGTTGCCCTCCCCCACCGCATTGGGCAGGGAATCAAACAGTCCCCGGGTGTAAGGGTGTTCGGTCCTCTCAAAAATATGTTCCAGATCTCCCATCTCCACGATCTCCCCGGCATAAATAACGGCAACCCGGTCGCACATTTCAGCAATGATTCCCAGATCATGGGTAATCATCAAAACAGAAGTCCCCATTTTTTTCTTGATGTCATTCATCATATCCAACACCTGGGCCTGAATCGTGACATCCAACGCCGTAGTCGGCTCATCCGCCAGCAGCAGTTCCGGAGAACAAGCCAGTGCAATGGCAATAACGATGCGCTGCAGCATGCCTCCGGAAATGATCCCCGCAGATAAGCTTAAAATAACCATGACGGAAATAATAATAAACCCTGCCATCCCTGTGGGATTGTGAAGGAAACGAATCATCGCTTCCCGAAACAGACTCCGCTGTCTGCTTTTTTCAGGCATCTTACTTTTAGCCATCTTTAATTTCCCTCCTTCGCCAGATCAGCTGCCGTAATCTTTCTCTTCTTTGCCGATGCTCCTTTAAACCCGGCCTTGATCCGGGGATCAACCGCCGCATAAAGTATGTCAATGATCAGATTCACAACGGACACCGTAACCGCTGTCAGTATGATGGCGGCTCGAAGCTGCGGGAAATCACGGTTATTGATGGCCTCCACCATATACCGTCCCAGACCGGGAATGGCAAAGATCTGCTCGATAATCATGGTTCCGCCAAGGGCCATCGCAAAATGAAGGCCCGCACAGGTAATGATCGGTATCAGCGCATTTCCCATAATGTGATGCAGCACGACTTTGCTTTCTTTCTGGCCCTTGGCTCTGGCCGTCCGCACAAAATCCTGTTTCACATTATCCAAAACCGCGGCACGCACATTCCGCATATAGCCTGCCGCCCCCAGAACGCCTGTGGAGATTGCCGGCAGCACCCAGTATTTCGGACCATACCATCCCGATACAGGAAACCATTTCAGGTCCACCGCAAATTTTAAAATTAACAGAAGCGCAAACCAGAAACTCGGCATCGCCGCCCCGATCATCGCAAGCACCCGTATCACGCCGTCTTTCCAGGTACTTCTGTTCAAAGCTGCAAATACTCCGGCCAGAACCCCGATAGAGGCCGCCACAACCTGCGTCAGAATTGCCAGCACAAAGGTGGTAGGCCACCGTTCAAACAGATCCTTCGTCACAACCTGTCCCGTCCTGAACGATTTTCCAAAATCCCCTCTGGTCACAATACCGCAAAGGTATTTGCCATATTGCACAAGCAGCGGATCATTCAGGTTGAATTCTTCCCGCCACGCCTCCTTCTCCTCCTCGGATGCGTCGACGCCGAGCTGAAGTTCAGCCGGATCTCCCGGTGCCAGATATTGCAGAAAAAAAATCAGAAATGTCACTGCAAGGATAACCGGAACCATCATAATCAGCCTTTTCCCAATATAACGAATCATGAAATATCCTCCTGTCTTTTCATCTGTCAGTTATCAGTCCCCCAAAAACCGTCAATTTGTATACATTTAATATATCGCATTGATAATCATTTGTGAAATTCTAATATATTATTACTGATACGCGAAACGTATTACCAAAAAGCCGGTCTGCACTGCACACTGCTTATTATAAGTAACAGTGCACTTTGCAAACCGGTATTCCACCCTCGCGGCAGTCGCCAGAAGATATCCAAGGCGAACAAGTTCGCCTGCAAGCACGGCTACCTGGCTCGTTGCCCGCAGAAATAAAAATTCCCCATCTGTGTCCATGAACCTGGACCACAGATGGGGAATCATACATCTGAATTTTATGATATTTTATGCCTGCTGCTCTCTGTACAGGCTCTGCATAAGCGCCACAAACTGGCCTGCATGCAGTTCCGGCCTGTCCTTATGCCACATAGCATAATAGTCGATGGCAGACGGCTCCTTCAAATGGATGTTTAAGGGAATAATATGGCAGCCCTCCATCGGACGGACTGAATACTGTGGAAATACTCCCACGCCGAATCCGGCCCGCATCAGCATGGTAACCTCCTGCATATCATAACAGTAAGTATATTTACTGTCCGGGCATTCCCGAAAAGCCATTCCTGCCGGCGTCAGCTCCACACTGTGTTTATCCCTTTTAAAAAGCCTGACATGTATTTCCTCCTCCAGACTTTTTATCTCCCTTGTAACCGTGGGCTGGGTAGTATACAGTTCTCTCGCAGTTTTTGCAAAATTCAAATTATCGGCAAGCCGCAGAAAAATTTCGATCTGTTTGTTTGTCATAGCAATCCTCTGTTATCCATCGTTTGTTTCTATTCCTCTCTTCACCCCCTGTTCTCATTTCACTGTTCTTTCTCCGCCACAACTCCAATCAGCTTCTTCATTAACGGAATATAGGTGACCGCAAAAATAAAAAACGCCAGAAGTCCCGCTTCCTTCTTATTCTTTTTCGGGATCTGCATTCCTGCCAGGATTCCCAGAGAAAGAAGGCAGAATTTCAGCACGGCAATATCCCTCCAGGTGCTTTTCTCCAGAAATCTGTCGGCGTAATAAAATAATTTTTTCATGAGAATTTCCTCCTGTTTTTCTATAATATCTTTCATTTTCTACATAAAAACACCAACTAAACACCATCTTTTTTCAAAAGCTTTCTGGCTCTCAAAAGCTGATTGCGCACCGTCGATGCCGGACAATGCAGCATTCCCGCGATCTCCGAAGCCTGATATCCCTCATAACAGTGCAGATATACCACCTCTTTGTACTTTAGCGGAAGTGCCATGATAAGTTCTGATATCCCTTCCTCCCCCCCGCAGAAACGCTGTTTTCCGATTTCAGACAGTTCCTGATATATTGAAACTTCCGTTTGAAACGCCTCAGTTCGTCCTTGCATGTGTTTGATGCCGTAACGATCAGCCACGCCTTTTCATGCTCCTCAGATGCAAAATTTCTGACAGCCGTCACACTGTCGCCTCAATCAACAGCTTATCCCCCAGCACGATCTCTTTCACACCAACTTCCTTCTTTTTATTAAAATTAAAGCTCAGCATATACCCCTTTTTTAAATGAAAGTGATCCAGATATTCTGAAAGCTGTTTTCCCCCTCTCTCATGGTAAGCGTTTCCGCGCCACACCTTCATCTCGATTACACTCTGTTCCCCGCGGTAATCGATCACCAGATCCATCCGCTCCCGGCTTCGCGTCTCCGTTTCCACATAGCAGTTTCCAACACCGTTGATGATCGGTTTCAAAAACAGCATAAAGTAACGCCTGCCCACATCTTCCAGAAACGTTTCATCCCTGTCCCCATAGAGGTCGTCAAACGTCTCCACAAACTTTTCCAGCACACGCCGCACGTTCAGATGTCCGCCGACAATAAACTGGCTCCCCTCCCTTGCTCCTGCATCGTACATTTTGCTCGTCGCGAACTCTTCGGAAATAAACAGGTTGTAAAGCACCGTCTCAAAAATCCGGTTGGCAATCACTGCCGTCCCGCCTCTGTTTTTGATAAAGCCGAACATCGCCGCCATCTCGATATACTGATTCTGCGGGACATAGGGAATCTGCTTTCCCGTAAACAGCAGTTCATACAGTACGGTGCGAAGCATCGGATACTCCGCTAACTTCCCGGTCAACGACTGAAACAGCGTATTGTTGTCACTGGTCAGCAGTTTTACCGCCTCCAGAAAACCTTTCTTTGTCCAAGCGCTGCTTTTATCTGGGAAATGCTCCGTCCCGGCAATCTCCTCATCCATGAATTTGCAGAGCCTTGACACCAAATACGGATAACCAGACGTATAATCATAAAGGAGCCCTGACAGTTCTTTTATGTCCATACTGGTCTGGTGGTCTTTCTTATATTCCTCCAACATCCCGCTTATATCTTTCACGGAAAAATGCATAGTTATATTAAAATCCGCCGCAATGTTCCACGGACTGTTTACTTTATGATCGGCGTCGGGCCGGATCTTATATTTCAAATTCCTGACATCATAAACCCCTGCAAGAATAACCGACTGAAACGTCGGCGTCTCATCTCTGTCAAGATAAGCAGCCCGCAGCTGCGCCAGAAAATCCAGAAAAATCTGATTATTTGCCGCTGTATCCACTTCATCTATAAGTAAAACAATTGGTTTTTCTGAATCCCCGCACCATTCACTAAAGCAGTCAAACATCTCTGCCATCCTTACATTTTTCAATGCAATGTCCGCCAAATTTAACAGCCTTTTTTTAATATCCTCCGGCACATCCACCCGGTTTCTTATTTTTTTACCGATCTCCCTCGCCAGCGCATGAACAAAAGAATCACCTGACATAAACTCAGCCGATTCTATATTTTGAAAATCCAGACTGATCACAAGATAATCCTCTTTTAAAAAATCAACAAGCGCCCGCAAAGTTGTTGTCTTGCCATACTGTCTCGCCTTATTGATCGTAAAATAATCGCCGTTATCGATCATTATCTTGATCTCACAAAGTCTTGATTCAAGCTTTACCATATAATGCCTGCCTGTTCTGCAGGCACCGTTTATATTGAATATTCTGGGCATCTGTCTCCGTCTTCCTTTCTCAATAATTTCTACCCTATATCACACTGTCGCCTCAATCAACAGCTTATCCCCCAGCACGATCTCTTTCACACCAACTTCCTTCTTTTTATTAAAATTAAAGCTCAGCATATACCCCTTTTTTAAATGAAAGTGATCCAGATATTCTGAAAGCTGTTTTCCCCCTCTCTCATGGTAAGCGTTTCCGCGCCACACCTTCATCTCGATTACACTCTGTTCCCCGCGGTAATCGATCACCAGATCCATCCGCTCCCGGCTTCGCGTCTCCGTTTCCACATAGCAGTTTCCAACACCGTTGATGATCGGTTTCAAAAACAGCATAAAGTAACGCCTGCCCACATCTTCCAGAAACGTTTCATCCCTGTCCCCATAGAGGTCGTCAAACGTCTCCACAAACTTTTCCAGCACACGCCGCACGTTCAGATGTCCGCCGACAATAAACTGGCTCCCCTCCCTTGCTCCTGCATCGTACATTTTGCTCGTCGCGAACTCTTCGGAAATAAACAGGTTGTAAAGCACCGTCTCAAAAATCCGGTTGGCAATCACTGCCGTCCCGCCTCTGTTTTTGATAAAGCCGAACATCGCCGCCATCTCGATATACTGATTCTGCGGGACATAGGGAATCTGCTTTCCCGTAAACAGCAGTTCATACAGTACGGTGCGAAGCATCGGATACTCCGCTAACTTCCCGGTCAACGACTGAAACAGCGTATTGTTGTCACTGGTCAGCAGTTTTACCGCCTCCAGAAAACCTTTCTTTGTCCAAGCGCTGCTTTTATCTGGGAAATGCTCCGTCCCGGCAATCTCCTCATCCATGAATTTGCAGAGCCTTGACACCAAATACGGATAACCAGACGTATAATCATAAAGGAGCCCTGACAGTTCTTTTATGTCCATACCGGTCTGGTGGTCTTTCTTATATTCCTCCAACATCCCGCTTATGTCTTTCGCGGAAAAATGCATAGTTATATTAAAATCCGCCGCAATATCGAATGTCGTAAACTCCCGTCAGTATGACAGACTGAAATGTGGAGATTCTTTTTCTCATCAGATAATACTGCCGCAGTCCCGCAAGAAAATCAATAAACACCTAATTGTTCGAAGCAGAGTCTACTTCATCAATCAGTAATACGATCTTTTTTCAGAATTCCCGCACCATTTCAGCAATAAAATAAACAACGCAGATATTGTCATTTCTCTGACTTTATGATCAGCATACTGCTCAAATTCCGCTTTCAGATCATCTGGCATATTTTTGCCGCACAACAGTAACTGTCTTGAAAAAGCTGCGACAAAGTTCTGCTCGGATACAAAATCTGCATAGCTGATTCCCTGAAAATCCAGGCTGATCACCTCATAGTCCTTTTTCAAATACTCTGCAAGCGCCGCCAATACAGTTGTCTTTCCATACTGTCTGGCCCTGTTGATCGTAAAATATTTTTCGGCATCCACCATAGCCCTGATTCGCTCAAGCCGTCCTGTCAGATCCACCATATAATGCATTTGCGAATCACAATATCCCTCCGTATTAAACGTTCTTGCCATCTATCAAAACGCCCCCTTCCCGGTTACGTCATCCCTTTTTCACTTTAATCTCCGATACTTTCTAATTATACTATAGGTACTGATAAAAGACAAATCTCTTTATCGCCCAAAACTGCATCTCTCCATCTTTTTCAAATGTAAGGTTTCCGCAAGCCTCAGGAAAGGTTCTTTTAAGGTTCACGCAGTAAAATTTACTCAAATCAAATTCTGAGGAGGAGGTATCTCATTACCATGATGGACTACATCATTGAAACAAAAAATCTCACCAAACAGTACGGCACCGCAAAAAGCGTAAACAGTTTAAACATCCACGTTCGGAAAGGCCGGATCTACGGACTGCTCGGGCGAAACGGCGCCGGGAAGACCACCACCATGAAAATGCTGCTCGGCCTTACTAAGCCCACTTCCGGCGAAGTGATGATTTGGGAAAAATCCCTTGCCGGAAACGAGAAGAACGCTTTGCCCCGGATCGGCTCCCTGATCGAATCCCCCGGTTTTTATCCCAACCTTACGGCCACCGAAAATTTACAGATCTTCGCCGCCCTGCGGGGTTTGAACGACAAATCCGCGGTAAAGGAAGCCCTGGAACTGGTAAGCCTGCCCTATAAAGACAGGAAGCTGTACTCCCAGTATTCCCTGGGCATGAAACAGCGGCTCGCCATCGCCCTCGCCGTGATGCATGATCCCGAGCTTCTGATCCTGGACGAACCGATCAACGGTCTGGATCCCATCGGTATCGCAGAGGTGCGCGCTTTTATCCGTGCCCTATGCGACGAGAGAGGAAAAACCATCCTGATCTCCAGCCATATCCTGTCCGAGATCGCCCTGCTCGCCGATGATATCGGCATTATAGACAAAGGTGTCCTGTTGGAGGAGGAGAGCCTCGGAGAACTGGAAGCAAAAAGCAGCAGGTACATCCGCCTCACCGTCTCCGATTCCGACAAAGCTGTAAAGATACTGGAGCATCAATTTCACGAATACCGATACGCTGTGCAGGATGTCCACGGTCTGCAGATCTATAATCCGGATCTCTCCGTGGGCAGGATCGTCACGGCCTTTGTAAAAGACGGTTTGGAAGTATCGGAAGCTTTTATCCATGAGGAAAGTCTGGAAGACTATTTTAAACGGGTGACAGGAGGTGAGGGCATTGCTTAAACTGATCAGATGTGAATTTTTGAAAATCAAAAGAAAAAAATTATTCCGGATCGCTTTTCTCACCACCTTTATTATGCCTGTCTTTTATTTCATGATCATAAAGGAGGCAACTCTCGACAATCTCATGTCGGTGGTGCAGGAGGAGAACGGCTTTCTGGTGCTGATTCCCCTCTCCATCGTGCTGGCCGCCAACCTCTTTTTCGAGGAACAGGATCACGACACCTTAAAAAACCTGCTGTGTATCCCAGTCACAAAGTCAAGGCTTGCTCTGGCAAAACTTTTTGTCATTCTGCTCTTTGACCTCGCCTATGAACTGGCGGGCTTTCTCGTCTCTCTCCTGCTCGCGCTCTTTTCCGACGTTCCGTTGAACGGGCTGGGGAAAGAATTTCTTCTGACCGTTTGCTGCGGCGTGCTGCTGTGGGCGGCGTCGATGCCCTGCCTGCTCTTTGTGATCTGGTGCAACAGATCCTACATCATCTCCGTGATCATCGCCTTCGCCTACACGACGCTTGGGTATATTCTGCACATCAGCGACGCGGTGATACGGGTACCTCTGGGATGCAATCTGCCCACTTTTCTCCCGGTTCCTGTGATCTTCCGGTGGCTTTATCAGTTTCACTCTCTGGAGAACGCGGGCTCTGTGCTCACGGAATTTTATGAGGGATTCCGCCCTTATTTCGTGCCCACACCGGCGGTTTTTGCCATCCTCATTGGGGAAGCGCTTTTCTGCATCCTTATCATGATAAAAATATATGAGAAACAGAAAATTTAATTTCAGACAGGAGGAAACACCATGTTTGCCATGATAAAAACCGAATTTCAGAAAATAAAGCGGTACCACATCCTGCTGATCGGCCTGATCGGCATGGCATGTTCGCCGTTACTTCAATACCTTTCTCAGCTTGTGATGAATGAGGAGCTGAGAAACCCCCACTTTAATTTTGCAGCTCTGATCGACAACACGATCTGGGGCAACACGCAGATCTTCATGCCGGTCTTATTCACTCTGACCGCGGGCTACCTGATCAACAGGGAGTATACCGACGACACTCTGAAAAATATCCTGACCGTTCCTGTCTCCTGGCGGAGATTTCTCTGCGGGAAACTGGTTTCCATGGGTATTCTGGCGGTACTCTTCGGCATCTACAGTCTGATTGTCACCGCGCTCATCAGCGCCCTTGCCCATCTCCCAGATATCCGTTTTGCCGTCTTTCTCAGGGCTCTTCCTCAGATGACTGCCCTTTCGGTCTGCGTCTATATTGTCGTTTTGCCGCTTATCGCCTTCTGCAGCAGGAAACCCGGACTGTTTATGTCAGGTTCGGTGGTATCCTTTCTGGCCGGGTACTGCGTCCTGTTCTTCAAGGAGGGGCTGCTACGGAATATCTATCCCTTCTCGGCGGCTCTGACTGTGATAGGCTTTGATACCGCCGATTATGCGGGCACATCCGAAACGGGAAGTATGCCCCTTGCGCTCCTCTCTCTCGGCACGACGCTTTTGATCAGCGCAATACTGATCCTCACCGGAAGGACGCCGGAGACTGCACAGAAGAAGAAACCTTCCAAAAAATCGGGCGCTTCTTATCGTCCCGCACAGAGAGCACGCAGAGCTGCCGGCAAATTCTAAATTTCTCCGGCATCTACTTTTCCGGCGCTGTCTTTTCTGGCAACGTCGGAATTTCTTCCTAAATCTATTTTCAAAGTTCCCTCTAGCTCTCCATTCCATCGTCTTTCAGTCAGTGGTATAAATGATAGAAAACTGCTTTCCTTCACAGCAATACAGCCTCACCCCGCCAGCACACCGTCCACGATCCGCACAATACGCTTTGCGGATCGTGCCACCTCCAGATCGTGGGTGATCATCACGATCGTATTGCCCATTTCATTCAGTTCTTTAAAAAGCTTCAAGACATCTCTCCCACTGGTCTGGTCCAGAGCGCCGGTAGGCTCGTCGTCCAGCAGGATCGCCGGTTTTCCGACTAACGCTCTGGCAATCGATACCCGTTGTTTCTGGCCGCCGGACAGCTCGTTTGGTTTATGCAGGATCCTTTCCCCAAGCCCCAACAGATGGATCGTGTCAATGCATTTTTCCTCCGCTTCCCCATGTTTCATTCCTCGCATCAATAAGGGCATAATAATATTCTGCATCACATTGTAGGTAGGAATCAGCTGGTAATTCTGAAAGATAAACCCTATCTTCCGATTCCTTACTTCCGTCAGGTCATCCTCCTTTGTCTCATGGATCGCCATGCCGTCCAGAAAATATTCTCCGCTGTCCATAATATCCATACAGCCGACAATATTCATAAAAGTAGTCTTACCGGATCCCGACGGCCCCAGTATGGCCACATACTCTCCTTTTTCCACGGAAAAGTCAATATTTTTCAGAATGGGCAGTCTTTCTTCTCCCAGCATATATCCCTTGTTGATTGCTTTCATGGTAATCATACTCTGTCTCCCGACACCTCAGACGAATGTGAAGGCACGTCTGTCTGAGGCATAAACACAACATTAAAAATCTTTCTCCGTTTTTTCTTCCTGCAATATCCCCGGTCATTCCTGATTTAACGCGACCACCGGCACCAGTCTCGACGCCTTGTATGCGGGATAAAACCCGAAAATACTTCCGGTTATCACCCCAAACAGTAACGACAGCACCGCCCCCTGAACAGACAGTTCCACCCGCACGGAAAACAGTTCCACGACGGGCGTGACCGCCAGTGCAAGCAGTACTCCCAGCACACCCCCTACCAGACTGGTACAGCCTGCCTCCAGAAGAAACTCCAAAAGGATTTCCTTCCTGGAACAGCCGATGGCTTTCAGAATGCCGATCTCATTCGTCCTCTCCTTCACTGTCACAAACAGCACGTTCATAATACCTATTCCGCCTACGATAAAGACAATAACGGCCATGGAGATCAGCAAAAGCGTCAGCGTTTCGTTGGAAGCAGATGCCGCTTCCATCTTGCTCCCCGCATCAGAAATGGTAAACGCAGTATTGGGATAGCTCTCCTTTAACTCGCTCTCCACGTCCGCCATCACGCTCTCCACAGCTTCCACATCGTCCGCTATCACCGTGATCGTCGGGCTGATATCGTTTCCGGTTATGTATTTGATTCCTGTTTCATAGGGAATAAAGACCGTCTGGTCCGGGCTGATACCAGATGCGACACTGCCCATCTCCGAGAGAACACCTCCCACCACATAGGCTCTGTCATCAATATACAACGTATTGTCGTAAGCATTGTAGGCACTGCCGAAAACCGCGTTTGCCACAGCCGATCCCAGAATACAGATCTTTTCCTTATTCTGATTATTTTCCTCTGTCAGAAATTCACCGATCGCCATCCCCAGATTGCTGATCGTCCCATAATTATGCAGTACTCCCGCCACTGTATAATAGGAAGAGGTATCCAGTTCCCCGCCTTCCACGGAAGCGGTAGCGGAATAGGAGATCGTTGCATCAGAAATCTCGGGAACAAAAAGCATCAGGTTTTCCGCATCTTCATAAGTTAAAGTTACCTTTTCGTTTACAACGTTTTCCTCATAGGAGATATCCACAGCGCCTGCATTCAAATTTTTAAACTGTTCCGCCACCTCTTCCCTGCCGCCCGTGCCTATGGCAAGTACCATCATGATCGTAGCTGATCCCGCTACGATACCAATGGAAGTCAGAATGACCTTAAACTTATTCTGTGACAGATTCAGCCAGACCAGTCTGAAAATTTCTGATAATCTCATGTTTTGCCTCCTGATGCCTTAAACTCTGCTCTCTATCAGCACAATATCCCCTTCCGAAAGCCCTTCCACAACCTGTATATAAATACCGTCCGAAAATCCTGTGCTGATTTCCTTTTTTACGGTATTTCCTTCTTCATCCCGAACCTTTACATAACTCTTTTCATTTTCCGTGATAACAGCCCGTCTGTAGATATACAATGTCTCCTCACTCTGTTTTGTCACAAACGTGATATCTCCTGTCATTCCCTGGAAAAGTTTTGACACATCGCCCTCCAGGGTGACTGTCACATCATACAGGACATTCCCGTCAGAGTCCGTGGAAGCGTCTGAGATCTCCGTAACCTGTGCCCTGAAAATCTCCTCCGGATAGGCCGTAAAACTGATATTTGCCTCCGATCCGAGAGAGATATCCTCCATATCTTTCTCATCCACCGTTACCGACATGGCCACATCTTCCATATCATAAAGCGTCACTAACACGCTGCCTGTCGAGATACTATCCCCTTCTTCCAGTTCCACGCCTGTGACAATGCCGTTATATTGCGCGAGCACTCCACTACCGCTTATGTAAGAACTGTATGCTTCCCACTTTTCTTTGGTTTCCTCATAGATTTCTTCCTGGACTGCGGCATCTTCCTCCAGATTTGCAAGGGTGACATCATAGGTTTCCTGAGCCGTATCATAAGCCAGTTTTCTCAGGTCATAGGTCTGCTTTGCGTTAAGCTGTCCTGTCTCCAACTCCCGCAGCGCCGCACTGTAATTTTCAGAGGCCTGTTCCACATTTTCCTGCGCCTGTTCCACACTGTTTTCAAGCTGCTCTTTCTGCTTCTCCAAAGAATCTGCAGTGGCCTGTGCGCTTTCTGTCAATTCATAATAGTATACATAACCTGCGGCATCCGAGGCCGATGTATGGTTCAGGCTGTATGTACAATTCTCCAGGATCTGCAGCGCATCCTCGTAGGAATCCATAATATCTTCAAGTCTGGCCTGATATTCGGCAAGAGATGTCTCCGCCCGTTCCAGAGCGATACTGCAGTTTTCCACAGCATCCTGCAGTTCTCTGATCGCGGCATCATATTCCGTCCCGGCATAATTCCCGTAGGCCACACTGCTCTCATATGTATATTTCGCTGTCTGCTTCGACAGCGTCTGGTCCGCATAGAGCGCATCCAGATCCGCTTTTGCCTTTTCCACGTTTGTCTGCAGTTCCTGCTCCAGCCCGGATACGCTCTCCTCCTCAATCACATACAGGATATCGCCTTTTTCCACCTGCTGACCTACCGACACCGAAACCTCTGCCACTGTCAGACTGAAATCATCCCCCGTTCCCGTCATATTTCTGCTGCCGTCTAACATCTGGCTGAATAAATCCGGTGTGCCTCCCCCTGACGCACCCATGCCGCCAGAAGGCATCATCCCACCGACGTTCCCGAAATTCCGGTCACCGGTATCTTCTTTCGTACTTTCCGTATCTGCTCTCTGCAGAGCACTCATATCCAGATCAAAGGTCTGCTCTACCGTGCCGATATCGACACTGCCGCTCTTTGTAACGCCTGCTGTAAGCGTTCCATACTCCACCTTCGTTTCCTTATAAGTGACCGTCTTCTCTTTCTCGTTTTTATGAATAAATATAGCAATAACAGTTACGAGAAGAAACAGACCGACCGCCGTCCCGGACAAAATCCACCATTTTGTTTTTCCTGTTTTCTTTTTCTCTGAATCCATGAGCTCAAACCGCCTCTCCCATATCTGCAAAACTCTCTGTCAGCTTCCGCCTCCCGCAGGCACTCCGCCATTTCCCCCCGTAGGCATTCCTTCTCCCGACGGCATTTAGCCTCCGGATAGCATTCCTTCCCCGGATGGCATTCTTCCTCCGGATGGCATTCCGCCACCAAACGGCATTTCTCCGCCGGATGGCATTTTGCCGCCAAACGGCATTTCGCCGCCCTCAAAATCCCCGTCCGGCATGCCTTCCACTCCGGCTCCTTTGCCGGGGCCTGCAGGTTCCGAATCCCCGGTTTCGCTTTCGGCATCACCGTCTTCTGCCTCCTGTGCATCGCCTATGTCCTCCTCTTCCGCATTCACGCGGCTTGCCAGATAGACGGTATCCCCCTCTTCCAGACCGGAAAGGATCTCCACATAAATGCCGTTATCCATTCCGGTCTCCACCTCTTTTTGCTCCATTTCTCCCGCAGACGTCTTATAATAGACATAATATCTTCTATTTTCTTCCATAACCGCTTTCCTGGAAATATATAACACATCTTCCTTCTGCTTTGTCACAAAAATAACATCCGCCGTCATACCGCTGTACAGAAGCGTGGTGTCTCCCTCCACGGCAATGACTACCGTATAACTGACCGCATTGCTCTCCCTCGACGTCGCCGTGGTATCGATGGAACGTATGCTGCCCTCATAAACGGTATCCTCATAGGCTGTGAATGTGATGTCCACCTTATCCCCGACGTTCAGATCTACAATATCTTCCTGTGTCACGTCCACGGAAATGGTCATGTCATCCGGCGCCGCATAGGAGATCATTGTGCCGGCATCCCGCAGACTGTCCCCCGCCTCATAGAGCACTTCCGTGACAATTCCGGCCTCTTTTGCATACAGACAGCCATCCTCTCCCACAAAGGCCTCAAAGGCTGACAGCTGCTTTTCTATCTGCTCCTTTTCATCCTCCGCCTCCTTCAATGTCTCTTTCAGGCTTTCCAGCTCTGCCTCATATGTCACCCGGGCATTCTCTCCGTTTATCATACTTTCCTGATAGGTCTCATCGGTCTCCAGCGCACTGATCCTGCTTTTTGCCGCCACATCTTCCAGTTTTTCCTGATAAGCTGCAATTTTTCTGTCATTATCCTCCAATGCCTGTTCAGCTTCCTGCAAAGCCTTTTTTGCATTTTCATACCGTGTCTGCAGATTCAGGTAGCTTTTCTGCATGATCATGAAGTTTACTGTATTGCTCTCTTCCTCCAAAACAGGCTTTTGCGCATCCAGATAGTCTTTTGCTGCCTCATTGTAATCCTTTGTGGCTTCCTCCAGTTTTTTCTGCAATAAAATGATGTTGGCGGTACGTTTTTCTATCTCCACCTGCAGCAGGGCGCTCTCATGGACGACGGACAGAGAAGAAGTTTCGTGGATCGATGACGCATATTGTTCATGGAGTTTCAGGATCGCCGCATCCGTTTCCGCCTCCAGCGCCGATAAATTGTACCCTGCCTGTGCTTCCGTATAGGCAGCCTGCGCTTTGGCCGCAGCGTTTTCTAAAAGCATTCTCACATCTGAAATACTGTCCTGCGTAAATCGATACAGAATATCTCCCTCCGAGAGCCGTTCCCCGGTTTTCACATACACCTCTTCTATTTTTAAATATTTCTGCACCGTTTCGTCACTTTCATCCTCCTCGTCCTCCTCCTCTTCGTCCGTACTGACATCCAGATCCAGATCATAGACAACAGATGTCACGCCATATTCCAGGGATCCGCTTTCCGTGACGCCGGCTTTCAGGGTTCCCCGCTCCACAGTCTGTTCTTTATATACCCACTGCTCTTTTTCCATAAGCGGTGCGACAAAAACGGTATAGCAGGCCGCTGCAGTCAGGAGAATGCCTGCAATGATTAGTACGATCCATTTCAGCTTCTTTCTTTTTTTCACGGTTTTTTCCTCCCGCTGTCATTTCCAGGCACTCTCTCCCCGGAATCACCGTCTGTCCGTAATTCTGTCCCTTCAGGTACGGACATTTCTCCCGGTGTTTCTATTTCCCCAGGTACTGGTATTTCTTGCGGCATTTCCATTGCTTCCAGTTCTTTCCCTTTGGTATTTTCAAGGTTATTTCTTCCTTCGGGTATTGCATCCTGCGCAGATTCTCCTGCCATGGAAATCGCTTCCTGAATCTCTTCCTTTGCCATGCCGAATACTGTCACCACCGATTCATTGGCTGAAATTGCCGTCGTCTCTCCTTTCAGCTTTCGCCTTCGCCTGACTGCCACTTAACACCTTACTGTCCTTCTCGTATTGCAGAGTGATCTTACTCTGCTCGTACTCTATCTTTCCCGCCCGGTATGCCAGATCCGCTTCCCGCAGAGTCTTCTCCAACTCCTCCCGCACGTCAGAAATACTCTCCTCCGAAAGCTTCAAAACTTTCGTCCCCTCCTCTACCAGATCTTCCGAATGGATATATACCTCTTCTATCTCCAGCCCGGCGGTTAAATTTTCCACCTCAAATACTTCCTCGGCAATTCCCATATTTGTCACACCGCTTGCCAATATCATTTCTTCTGAGACGGTAAACTGTATTTCCCCGCCCGGCATATTTTCAAACGAAAAATCCCTGTTTTTCTCTCTGCCGCTTTTTGACAGAAAAACTGCCGCACCCGCGACACCAGAGAACATCAACAGAAAAACTGCCAAAAACAGTTTCAGCCTTTTTCCTGACCTTTTGAAAACCTCCCTACCGCGCACATTCCCGCCCGACTTTCTGATCTCCATTTCATCCTCCTCCGATTTTCAGGATATCCCATCAAACTCCTCATTCATTTTACAATTGTTTGTTGAAAGGAAGCTGAAAGAAACGATGAAGAATCTGTGAAAAGCATTTTTGAAAAGGAACTTTTTTCAGATATTTTTCAGCTTTTTCATGTAATATTGTACTATAGTAAAAACGACGTCACTTTACAGCGGGGCATGGTCATGAAAATACTTGTAATTGAAGATGAAAAACTGTTGGCGGATTCTATTCGGATTCTGTTATCGAAAAAGGGATTTGATGTGGAAGTCGCCTGCGACGGGGAGACCGGTGAAGAATATGCGAAACTGGGAATATACGACCTTCTGATCTTAGATGTGATGATGCCGGGCATGAACGGCTATGAAATTGCAGAGAAAGTCCGTGCCATGAAATGCGGCGTTCCTATTTTAATGCTGACCGCAAAATCGGAGCTGGAAGACCGCATCAGGGGATTAAACTCCGGCGCTGATTACTATCTGACCAAACCCCTCGACACGAGAGAACTCTTAGCCTGCATCAACGCGCTGTTGCGCCGTCAGGGTTCACAGGTGGATGAAGTCTCTTTCGGCAATACCTCTCTGGATCTGTCCTCGGCCATGCTGCTTTGCGGCACAAATTCCATACGCCTCTCCGCAAAAGAGTTTGATATTATGCGCCTCCTGCTTCAAGCCGGCGACCGCAATCTCTCCAAGGAAACCATCCTGGCGCGGGTATGGGGCTACGATTCCGACGCGGTGGAAAATCATGTGGAAGTGTATATCGGCTTTCTGAGAAAGAAACTCACAAACATCGGTTCCGATATCCGCATTAAAGCCATCCGCAAAATGGGATACCATCTGGAACTGGAGGACTTATGACTAAAAAACTGAAACTGAAATTTATGGTGATCCTTATGAGCATTATGACCGTTATGCTCTGTATCATTCTGTCCATGATCTGGTTCTTCACTAAGAGGAATCTGGAAAACGACAGCATTCATATGATGCAGAATATTGCGGACAAGCCTTTCCTGCTCCCCCCGCCTGACGAACCTAAAGACGCCATGCGTCTTCCTTACATTACCATTCAGCTTGACAGAAATAAGGAATTACTGTCCGCGGCGGGCGGATATTATGACCTTACCGATGAGAACTTCCTGAAAAAGCTGATTGACTCCGCCCTCCTGCATGATGCCCCCGTTGGACTCATGGAAGATTACAACCTTCGGTTTCTGCGCAGAGATACTCCGGCCGGCTATACTCTTGTCTATGCGGATATCTCCAGTGAACAGACCATCTTACACAGTTTACTGCAAAACTGCCTTTTTGTCAGTCTTTTCTGTCTTTTTGCCTTTTTCTGTATCAGTTTTGCGTTAGCCGGATGGATCGTGAAACCGGCGGAAAAGGCCTGGCAGCAGCAGCGTCAGTTTATCGCCGATGCGTCCCATGAACTGAAAACACCTCTGACTGTCATTATGGCAAATGCGGAACTTTTACAGAGCCCTGATCAGGACGGGAAAAGTCAGAACGTATTTTCCGCCAACATTCTGACCATGTCCGGGCAGATGCGCAGGCTGGTAGAACAGCTGTTGGTGCTTGCCGGAAATGATGAGGCGGCTTCTCACACGGCGTTTTCTTCTTTTGATTTAAGCAGGCTTATCGCGGGAGCCATCCTGCCTTTTGAACCGGTATTCTTTGAGCGGGGGCTTACCCTGCATACCGACATCACAGAAGGTATCCTGATAAAAGGCGATCCCGATAAACTGCGTCAGGTTCTGGACATCCTGCTTGACAATGCGCAAAAATATTCCCGGGAAAAAGGCGCTACCTGGGTGACCTTACAAAAGCGTAGCAAAAAACACTGCCTTCTGACAGTTGCCAACGAGGGAGATGCCATACCCGACAAACAATTAAAGAACCTTTTTAAACGATTCTACCGTGCCGATGAGGCCAGAACCCGGAACGGCAGTTTCGGCCTCGGCTTATCCATCGCCGAATCCATCGTCACCTGTCACAAAGGGAGAATATGGGCGGAGAGCAAAAACGGTGTTAATACTTTTTATGTTCTCCTTCCGATCACCGATGTCATTCTGTTCGCCTCTTCACTCTCCCACAGACAATAACCCCTAAAAGCAGCATCACCGGAAAAACAATCCCCGCTAAAACGCCCATCTTCAGATTATCTCCCAGCGCTCCCGATACCATCCCGACAAGCGTCGGCCCGCCCGAACAGCCGACGTCTCCGCCCAAAGCAAGCAGGGCAAACATGGCTGTCCCGCCCTTCGGCAGCGTAGCGGACGCCTTGCTGAAAGTCCCCGGCCACATGATTCCCACCGACAGCCCACAGACGGCGCAGGCGATCAGGGAAAGTTCCGGCATCGGAAACAGGGATATTCCCAGATAAGACAGGATGCACAGGATACTGCTGCCAATCATAAAACGGTCCAGATCGATGCGGTCCCCGTATTTGCCGTAAAACAGTCTGGAACTTCCCATCAGAATCGCAAACGCCATCGGCCCGGCCAGATCCCCCGCTGTCTTGGAGATGCCAAGCCCTTTCTCCGCAAACGTGGAAGCCCACTGGCTCACCGCCTGCTCGCTGGCTCCCGCACATACCATCATGATCAGTAGCACCCAGAAAATTTTGATCCGGAACAGTTCTTTTAAAGTAAAGCCCCTCTCCCCCTCTTCCATCAGCGGCGCGATCGGAACTTTCATAAAGGCCACAGCGTTTCCAGCCGGAATAAGCGCCCAGATCACCGCCAGTATCTTCCAGTTTTCAATACCGACTATGTAAAAAAACAACGTTGAAAGCAGTACCACACCCGCATGGCCCCAACAGTAAAAGGAATGAAGCATACTCATCGCTTTCTCCTTGTTGTCGGAAGGACAGGCCTCCACAACGGGGCTGACAAGCACCTCCAAAAGTCCGCCGCCCACCGCATAGATCATGACGGCGATCAGAATTCCCACAAAAGGCGCCGGCAGGATCTCCGGTAAAACGGTGAGAAGGATCAGACCTGCGGCTGACAACACATGGGCCAGAATCATCGATGCCCGATACCCTATCTTATCCACAAATCCCACCGAAAGAAGATCCACAAGCAGCTGTACGCCAAAGTTAAACGTCACAAGCAGTGTGATCTGAGACAACGGAATGTGGTAGCTTCTCTGAAAAAACAAAAATAAAAGCGGTGCAAAATTGTTGACGACTGCCTGCACGATATACCCTACGAAACAGGCTGTGATCGTTTTATCGTATTGATTGTTCATGTTTTTCCTCTCTGGCAGTCAGCGCCCTCCCGGCGCGCCTACTGCCTACTCCCGGCCAATCCCCATATCCCAGAGCTCCTCCACATAATTGTCAACCCACTTTACTCCGTGGAGATACCAGTTCTGCCGCTCCCCCCGCTTGATATGAGGGGAATCCAGATGGGGCTGCCAGAGAATGATCTGAGCCGGGGGCGCCTCGTAAATCCTGTTGAGCACCTCCAGGTCCTCCGGATAGCGCAGCCACAAAGACCGGTCCGGATTGGGGTTTTCCCGCCGCCACAGAGCAAATTCAGTGAGAAAATTTTTATATTTCGGCATCTCAAGTTCCCGGAAAATATCTTCCGGTAAAACAAGCCGCGGCGCCAGAACTAAAATAGATTCCCTCTGGCTATGGAACAGATATCGCAGTCTCGCTTTTTCCTCCGGCTCATTACCCTCATAGGTGAATTTCTCCATAATCTTCTCATACACTTCCCGCTGAAACGCAGGGTAGTCCTGTAACTGCATTTGTTTTATCTCCCGATGATCTGAATCTGATTCCCGGGTACCATAAATTGCCTTGCCGGCCTGAAACTGATTTTTCCAACTAAGACCTGGACACCCTTACTTTCAGTAACACTGAAATTATATCACAGGCCTGGTCAGATCACAACAATCCGTCAGCCAACTTTATCAGCCCACAGTAACAGTTTAACCCTGGACAAGCCTGCAAGACTTTCCCAGGGTTAAACTGTTACTGCCCGCTTCTCACGGCAGGTACCACTCTGCAATACTTTTCACCTCTCCGTCCTCCAGCTCAAACGACCAGAAGATCGGAAAGTTCGTCTCCTGCCAGTACCGCACAAACTCCTCCCTGCTTAATTCTACCGATTCCCCCTGATGATTTTCCAGTACATGATACGTGCAGTTCTCGCGGATCCGGCAGGTAACGTCCTCCCCCTCCAGATCCACGATCTCAAAGCCTGCGTCCGCGTCGTACTCCGGTTTCCAGTCCGGACTTTCAGGCGTCACCCAATCCTGCCTGTCTATCGTCACTGTGCCGTCGTCAAAAGCAGAAATATACCCGAGAACCTGGGCGGACAGGGCGCCCGTCTCCGTGATATGCTCCCCCGGCAGAAGCACCGCAAAAGTATCCGCGATCACCGGCAGCTCTCTTCCCCAGCCTTCCTCCGCTTCCACGGGATAGGAATAGCTCACGCACCATACGCCGGTCTCCGCTTCATACAGTCTGACATGATAGCGGATGCCACCCTCCTCTCTCACCATGCCGGTCTCATCCGGCGTATACCCGTCATCCGTCAGAATCTGTTCGATCGGATAGCCGCTCTCAAATCCCGCCACCCAGATCAGGACATTCGCATTCGCTGCCGCGCACCACATATCCGCCTCCACCTTCTCCCATTCCCCGTCTGGCAGGTAGAGTATATATCCGTTTTCCACGACAAGCCTGGCGGTCTTTTCCTCAGGTATCCCTTCCTTCATGATCGTCAGGGTTATTGTCTCCTGCGCCGTCTGCACATCAGCGGAATCATTTCCCGCAAGGGTTCCCCCATTTTCCGCTGCAGGCAGCTCACCCCGCTTCCAGTAAACCTCCTCATCGTGCCAGTCCATCAAAATATATTCCACTCCGTTTTCGCTCCCATAGGCTAACGAAAGAATCTCCTTTTCTGCACTCACTTCCTCATAGGGATCGATCTCCACAGTCACTGCGCCGCCTGCCTTCACACACTGCCCGGTTCCGCCGACGCCAATGCCGATATAGTAACTGAACGCTCCCGTCTCCGCTATTTCCATTCCATCGCCATAAGAAATTCCGGTTCCCCACAGAGAAGAGTCCGTCCGGTCAAAATCGATGATCCAGCTGCCCGCCATCTGTGCAAAAAGATCCCCGCCCGACAGCTCTCCCGCTGTCCCTGTACTCTGACCATCGGATATCCCTGCTCCCTCAGCAATACTTTCCTCTTTATTTTTTACTAACGAACACCCCATTAACGTCCCCGCGCTGATCGCCAGAATTGCTGTGCAGGCCAGTATGTACAGGCCGTTTCTTTTTCCTGTTTCTGATAAAATATTCTGAAACCGCTTTTTCATGATCTTCTTCCCCCCGTAAAATCCCGTTGACAAAAGCACACTTCTATCACACCCTTTGTGGAGCGTGGAAAGCAGCGTCTCCGTATATGCCTTACGCGTCTCAAAATCCGCACCCTGCACTACTTTTTCGTCACAGGCAAGCTCCATATCAACGGCAGCCTCCCTCTGCATGATCCATACAAGCGGATTAAACCAGTGCACCGCTGCTGCCAGCATAAATAACAGCTTACACCAGGTATCCTTTCTCCTGTAATGCACCAGTTCATGCCGCAGGATAAAAGACAGTTCCACCCTGTCATAGTAAACTTCCGGCAGGATCAGAACCGGTTTCAGGAAACCCACCAGCATCGGACTGGGCGCTTCATAAAACTCCATAACCAGTATGGTACGCTTAATATGCAATTCGTATTTACACCGCAAAAGCTGCTGTAATATGGCAGCATCTTTGATCACGGTTCCCTCCCGGAACACCCGTCTTCTATAATATAAATACGAAAATATATTTATCAATATATACAAAACACATCCTGCCGCCCAGAGGCACGCCAGAACATCCAGCGCTGTAATTTTCCGCCCTGTCTGCACTTTAAGCGGGGTTGTCATCTGCTGTGGTACCTCTACGACCACTCTCGGAGAACGAAGCCTGCCATCCTCCGCCTCTGCCTCTTCCCTGTTTTCCGCCGTAGCCGCGATATGGCTTCTCCACTGTTTCACAAGATCCGCTGCCGATCCTGTGCCCCCTCCCCCGAAGGGAACCGACAGCCGAACCGCCAACACGCACCAGACCAGATATTTCCATTTCGCGGCGTACCTTTTTTGCAAAAGCGGAGAAATCAGAAGCAACAGTAAAATGAGCACACTGACAGACAATGAGATCCCAAACACTGAAAGAAACAGATCTGTCATCGTGTTTCCCCCTCTCCGGCATTCTCCTCCAGCCTGTTTAAAAACTCCCGCAGTTCCTCCACATCGGAACTTTTGATGGCCTTGCTGTTATAAAGGCAGGAGACCATATTCAGAATGGAATTATCGTAGAGCTTTTCCAGAAAATGTCTGCTGGCTCCCGTTTTATATTCCTTCTCTGAAATGAGCCAGCTGTACAGGTTTGTCCCCGTGGAACGGTCACAGCTCACAAATCCCTTGTCCGCAAGCCTTGTGAGGGATGTCATCAGCGTAGACAGCTGCCACTTTCGCAGCCCCTGTAATTTTTTCAGTATGTAATTAGAGGACACCGCCGTCTCCGCATCCCATATCACCTGCATGATCTCCAGTTCCGCTTCCCCCAGTTTCTTTCTGATCTCCGTCATATTTGCCTCCTATTCCAGTTCCGCATAGACTTCTTCAGTACACCTCTTCCCAAGGACAAATTTACAGCCGCATTGCGTCTGTAAATTGTCCTGTGCACTTCTGAAGTCTATGCTGTTTTCCAGTTCTGCTGTTTTCCAGTTCCGCATCCCCCGTCTTATCTCTCCATCCCGTAGAACACGATCTTCCATCCGTCTTCCTGTTTTTCCACTTCCATCGTCAGATAACAGAAGCCTTCTCCCATACCTGTCATCTGGCAGTCCATGGAGAGGGTATATGTATCCCCGATCTTTACCTCCCCAATGTCCTCCAGCCCCTTCAGAGCCGTCATCCCTGTAAGCTGCGTATCCGCATCCGAATAGACATCTATGTCTCCCTCAAAGGAATCCGCAAGATACTTTCGCATCTCTTCTTTATCGCCGGCAAAATATGCTGTCGAAAAGGGCACTGCAACATCAATGAGCTCCATTGCATCTTCCGACAAAGGCAGACGTTCTCCCGGCTTTTGATTGCCTTCCGGCTGCGATCCCTCCGACACCACTTCTTTCGGTGCGACTTCCCGCCCCCGTTCTGTCTGTATTTCCGCATCCTCCAGAGTTTCTGTCTCCGTCACCGCACAGCCCATTAACATCCCCAGAACCAACGTCATGCAGATCACCGTCGGCAGAAGAAAGAATCCCTTCCTCCGCTTCGACTGTGCCAAAATATTCTGAAACCGTTTTTTCATCACTCCCTTTCCTCCGTAAAACTGCGTTGTCAGCAGATTTGTTCTTTTATACTGCTTGTTTACAGTGGATAACAGAGTCTCCGTATATGCTTTCCGCTCTCCATACGAATTTCCTTTAATCACTTCTTCATCACAGGACAACTCCATATCAACCACAGCCGCCTTCTGCATCAGTGCAATCAACGGATTAAACCAGTGCAGAGCCTTCGCTGCCATAAAAAGGAATTGAATCAGCGTATCATGCCGCTTCATATGGATCAGCTCATGCTTCAGTATATAGAACAGTTCCTGTTCGCTGTATACGTTGTCCGGTATCACCAGAAGCGGACTGAAAAAGCCGATGACCATGGGACTGGCCAAACCGCAATATGTTGTGACGGTAATCTTTCTGTTGATCTTCAGCTCTCTTTTTAAGACAGAAAGCTGCCGTAATACAGGCTCTTCTTCCACATAAGTCCCGTTTTTCATAATCCGTCTTTTATAATGCAAACTACTGTAGATATGCACCGCCACGATACAGACAAAGACTGTAAACCAGATCACTGTCACGATATCCGGCACCAAAAACCATGATCCCCTCTGTTCCGACTGCCCTGTCGGCAGCATAACCGGAATGCCATCTCCGGCAGTCTCCGTGGCAGTGACAGCCTGCGCCACCGGAACTGCGATCTCCATCCGAATCGCCGGCAAACTGAAATTAACCGGAATCATCAACCGTACAGCCAGTCCGATCCATATATAATACCGCCATTTTGATGCATAGCTTTTCCTGAAAAACGGCGCTGTCAAAAGCAGTATCAGTATGACCACACCTGTCGATATGGAAACTTCTATAACAGTCAATAATATATGAAACAGCCACTCCATATTATCTCTCCCCTCAATTATACATCTGTATAACGAATTATACGCTCGTATAATCTCTTTGTCAAGCACTATTCTTTATACCGATACATGCCGCCGTTATATAAGTATTCTCCACAGGCGCCAATCGAGCAGGAGAGATTTTCTTCTCCTGCCTGCCGCGGAGAGCGCCGCCAGCTCCCGGCATACTTCCTTCTGGCGATCCCAGCGCAAAAATAATACCCGGATGTTCCAGATTGCGGAACCTCCGGGTGTTATTTCTACCAGTATTGTCAGTTGATACTTAAACCTGCACTTGCGTATCCTGTGATCGTATTGATCAAAGACAGGCCGCTTGCCGTTGCGTAAAATACTAACATCAGTCTGGTTTGAGCCGTTACCGGAATATTGAGTCCGGTAAGCGCGCCATTTGACAGTGTTCCAATCGTTATACTGCCGGAAAATGCCGGCGCCAGGCTGATCTGTGTTCCGGCAATCGGCGTAAACACATTGTTTGGTGTGGCAAACTGATAAATCTGCGCATTTATCGTTACAGTGGAACCCAGCAGAGAAAATGCCGCTGTCGTACTGAAAAAGGCACTGAACGATGTGATAATGCCTGCGCGCGGAACCTGGAATGCAAAGTTGGAGAGCGTTGCGCTTGCATTGGTAATGTCAATTGTGGAACCTAACAACGTAAGTCCCTGGGCGCTGCTTCCGAAACCGACGAAGGCGGGAAGTCCTGCAAGGCCCCCGGCAACTGTTGTCAGTGAAATCGGAAGTCCCGACGCAAATGGAATAATTGCTCCTGTGCCCGCCACACCGGTAGACCCGGTGGCTCCTGTCGAGCCGGTTGCTCCTGTTGCTCCTGTTGGACCGGTGGCTCCTGTCGGACCAGTTGCTCCCGTTGCCCCTGTCGCTCCTGTTGCCCCTGTCGCCCCGTCAGCTCCTGTCGCTCCTGTCGCTCCTGTGACCCCGTCGGCTCCTGTCGCTCCTGTCGGCCCTGTCGCTCCGTCGGCTCCCGTCGCTCCTGTTGCCCCCGTCGGCCCTGTCGCTCCGTCAGCTCCCGTCGCTCCCGTCGGGCCATCGTCTCCCGGACAGCCTTTTGGGCCCTGGGCCCCGATCGGGCCGGTAACACCCTGCACACCCTGCGGACCGGTCACCCCCTGTGGTCCTATGGAGCCTGTCGGCCCTGTCGGTCCGGTTGGCCCCGGAATACCTCTTGATCCCTGAGGTCCCATATCACCCTGCGGTCCCACCGGCCCTGCCGGACCAATCGGCCCCGCCGGCCCCTGAGGGCCCATATCGCCTTTGGGACCTTCACAACCGGGATCACCCTTGGGACCAATATCACCGCGAACCCCCTGAATGCCCTGAATACCTTGCGGCCCCGCATAACCTCTGGGTCCTGCACATCCCCTTGGCCCGGTATTTCCGGTAGGGCCTACCGGACCTGTATTTCCTCTGGGGCCTCTTGCGCCGGGCACACCCGGAATCCCCTGTGGTCCCATAGACCCCGGATCTCCTCTGTCACCCTTAGGGCCGGGACAGCCGGTATCGCCCTTGATCCCCTGAGGTCCTGCCGGGCCCTGGTCGCCCTTAGGACCTGCCGGACCGCGCTCACAGCAGTGAGAATTGCACTGATTCTGACAACAATTCTGACAGCAGTTACAATAATTACTTTGATTCATCCAATACACATCCTTTCTGAATATTTGTAGAAAAGACAGTTAGATATCTTTTCTACAAATATTTTATGTGACGTGTAGTATTTTGTTACTTTTTGTCGAAAAACCGCGAAAAAACAGCCATCATACAGACTATACCCTGTATTTGTATTAAGGATTTATATTAACCGCAATCCAGGTAATTTACAGACTTTCAAAATACCGTTTATTATATAGATATGCCCGAGAATAAGGCTTGCAGGCTCCGGCTTTCTCATTATATTCTTTTGCCTTTTGCCGGTCTCCCAGCCTGTCATAACATACACACAACTGTAAAAAAGGAACATAATCATAACAGTCCGGCAGCACGAATCCGTCCACATGCTCCCTTTTCGGCAGATTTAGCACCGTTTCATACCAGTAAACAGCACCTTGCAGTTTTCCATGTTCCAGAAAATACTTTCCGATCTCACAGCACAATTCAGCTCTCGGCAGATCAAAACTCAGACTGCGCAAAAGAGCGGTCAGTGCCGCTTCCTCCTGCCCCATCTGCGCATAACATCTGGCGCACACAGAACATGCCTCTATTTTATTTTCGATCCAGCCGTCCTCTTCCTGCAGAAACTGTTCCAGCACGCGGACAGCCTCTTTATACAGTTTATGATAATACAGCTCCCTCCCGTAATAATATTGCTGCCGCGGCTCAAGCGCCTTTCCCTCCTCCAGCATCTTCCTGTATATTCTCAAATTCCGGTCAGGATCGCCCGCACACATTTTTCTGTGACAGATTCCGATATCGGAATATAATATCCTGCCTTCCGGCACAATGACCTCGTGAACAGCTCCGATCCAACGGTATCTGCTGCAATTTCTGATCCACCTTTCCCTGAAATAGGAAAAGGAAGGTCTGCCCTCTTCATCAAATGCCGTATGGTATTTCATCATCACAATATCAATATCCGGTGACAGAGACTGTTTTAACTGAAGAAAGTTCTCTCTTTCCGCCTCCTCCAGAATATCGTCCGCATCCATCCACATGCAATAGTCCATGGAAGCCTTCGAAAAGGAATAGTTTCTGGCATCAGAAAAGTCATCCTTTCATGGATGGGAATAGACCTTCGATGTATATTCGGACGCTATCTCTACCGTTCGATCCGTGGAACCGGTATCCATGATCACAATCTCCTCCACTAACCCTGCCACACTGTCCAGACAGCGTTTCAGATTCATTTCCTCATTTTTGACGATCATACAAAGGCTTATTGTCTGCATCTTCTTCCCTCCTTCCTTTCTACTCTCTCATGAGTTTTTCGATGTTCAGATTCATGTCTATTTTGGATGCACCCGCTGAACAATACCACTCGAAAGCAAACGTGGAACCGACAGGCACCTCTATCATAAAATGCCTTGATATTACCAGCATCTCCTTTCGCCTTGCCGTTTCTGCGTAAGTCGTATAATTTGTCTGTCTGCATCCGTTATAGATCGGTGTAACCTTTACAAAGCCGCGCTTTTCCAACACTGTACAGATATAACAGCTGACTGCATAATACCCCGGCGTCAGCACAATACAGCAGTCATCGCAGGCGGATATATTCCGGGTGATGTCCGATATTTCCACAGGAAGCGGAAGCCAAGCGCTCTCCTGTATGATCAGATCTTTCGCTGAAAACGACGCAAATATGCTGTTCTGTGGGTATCCGGGCGGTCCTGCCGGTCCTCGTGCGCCGGGCTCTCCTTTCGGTCCCATGGGGCCTGTGGCGCCCTGAGGCCCCTGCGACCCTGTAACGCCTTGGGGACCGGGCTCTCCCCGCTCACCGGGAATACCGGGCGGACCGGGTTCTCCCCTTGGCCCCATAGGCCCCTCCGTTTCATGGCCCGGAGAAAACTCCGGCGCTTCCTGCATTTCCCCTGAACCTTCCGCTTCGAACGGATCATCACCGGAAAAATCATTTTCCTCTGTCTCCGTCAGATCCTCTTTCTGAGAAGATTCCGACGGCGGAAGATCTGCCTCATTCATAACCTCTGCGGAAGGCTGCACTGTGTTTTGATAATAGTTCCTGCCGCGGGTTCTCATGCCGAACAGATTCGGCGGTGAAAACAATCGGTTCCTGTTGAAATTATCCATGAAAAACCACCTCACTTCTGTTTCCTGTCGTGTGATCACACATTTTTATAATAAATTATATGCACCCAAAAACAGAACGGCAAAGAATTTCTCCTCCGCCGTTCTGTTTACTTCCCGCCTCTATCCAATCGCCTGTCTATAACGGAAGATCCTACTCCTTCTCCCGCTCCGCCAAAAGCTGCATCGGCTCTTTTTTCAGACTCTTATTCATCTTCACAAACGCGATCACGCCCCCTGCCGCTGTCAATGCCGTCGCACAGCAGACTGCAAGAAGCCATTGGCCTTCCGGCTGCACTTCCTCCACGGCCACCTCATTGGCTGCATGGGCCGCCCCGGCTGTAAAAGCCGTATCAAAGTAAGTATTGCCGGCATTCTCCGCGGAGACGTCCGCAGAGGCCCTGATCCCTGCCAGAGAACCGATGATGCTGCCAAAAAGGACTAACAGAAGAAATCCCGACAGCATGGACCATCTGCACTGCATGGAACCCATGCCCAGGGAGCGTTCTATGGCCGTACGCTTCGCCTGTTTTGTGATAAACAGATGGCTGAAAAAGACTAACAGCAATCCAGCCAGAAGGATACCGGAAGCGAGCAGAAGAAAAGAAAGATTCCGCATATCGTCCATCCCCGCCTTCAACGCTGAATAACCCATATCATAGAATGTAAACTCCAGATCATCAATGCCGCTCTGTGCAAAGCCAAGCTGAAACTCCTCTATGGTCCCGTTTGGAATCCGAAAGGATGCCGTTCGATCCGTCATAGGCCCCACATCCATCAGATTCCTTCCCTCCCGCTCCTTAATGGACTTTAACGGTACGATCAGCTCATCCGAACCGGAAGTATAGGTGCTTACGGCATCCATACTCTCCGCCACGGTATCATAGATCCCCACCACTGTGTATTCCGAAGTCTCAAAAGGAACAAGCGCCTCTCCGTTCTCATCGAAATAAGCCGCGCTGCAGGAAAAGGAACCGTCCAGCCAGAAATCCCTTCCCGCATTCTTTCTGCCATTGGTAAACAGAAGCCGCACCGTCACTTTATCTCCCAGAGTAAGCCCGTTATTCTCCATGAAAGTCTTCGGCGCAAGGCAGACCTTGCTTCCCGCCTCATATTCTTCTCTGTTAATATCCCGGCCTTCCCTGATAAAAGAATCGCCGTTGTAAAAAGGCATCAGAAGACAGGTTTCCCCCGTCCCGGTAACCGGCTGGATATCATACCCCCACTCCATGGTCTCCGTCATGGCGAGAAGTCTGCGCCCCGCATCCGACTCATAAAACCCGTCCGTCAGCTCAAAAATTTCCTGCCCGTCCCGAAAGGCGTCTTCCGCTCTGCTGCCGTCCGGATAAAATATTTCCGAGTCCAGGGGATAGGGAATATATTCCAGATCAATCCTGGGTTCCCCCATTCCCGCCTCCTCATAAGCTTTCTGCAAAGCCGTTCCGTGAATGTAGCGATAACTGCACAGAGCGGCCACATAGGTCCTATCCTGGGAAAGCGCCTCCGGCTCCGGATTTTTATGATCACAGAACCATACCACATTGTCCGCCAGCCGTTTATCCCCGCCGACCACTTTTGTTATTTTGATCTGTACGGATTCTCCCGGCACGCAATCTTCAAGCGGCGAAAACTCCACGATCACAAAGCTGCTCCGCACCCTGTCCGGATTCGTGCTTTTCCACATCTTGACATACTCCGGCGTATAGGAACCATAATACGCCCTCACCTCCGGCCCCGACAGATACGCCGCCCCCGGAAAATCAAGCTCCTCCGCCAAGCGGTAAGATGTAAACTGTTCTTTTTTGATCAGTTGATAACTCTGCTGCTCCGCATCCCACTGCAGCGTCTGCTCAAAAGCTCCTGGAACCTGCCGCACAGTTCCTATCGTGATAAAGCGGTCCTCATACGCAGCCATGGTCGTGTAACTTTTAACCCAGACAGACGCGCCCAGTGTAATAAGTAACGCCGCAAGAACCGTAAGCGCCAGAAATAGCGCTGTTTTTACCGGCGTCCGCATCATTTGTTTCAGACTGTTTTTCATCCCCGAACCACCTCCAGTACGCCGTCCGACATCCTGTAAACCACATCCGCCGCCTCCGCCACTTTCTCGTTGTGCGTCACAACGATCACCACGTAATTTTCCTCATGGGCCAGCCTGCCCAACAGTTCCACGATGGTTTTTTCATTATGGCTGTCCAGATTCCCGGTGGGTTCATCCGCCAGAAGGATCTGTCCGCCGGCAGCCATTGCCCTGGCGATGGCCACCCGCTGCTGTTCTCCGCCGCTTATCATATTCGGCATCTTTTTATAGACGGTATCCGGCAGCCCCACCTTCTTAAGAAACTCCTTCGCCTGCTTCGCCGCTTCTTTTTTCGGCACATGCCGAAGCTGCATCGGAAACATCACATTCTCCGTCACTGTGAGAAGCGGAAACAAATGGAATGCCTGGTAGATCACAGAGGCCTGCTCCATTCTGTAGCGGTCTCTGTCTATTTTCCGGATATCCTTTCCCTCTATCATCAGTTTTCCTTCCGAGGGCACATCCAGTCCTGCCAGCAGGGACAAAAACGTACTTTTTCCGCTGCCGGATTTTCCGATGATCGCATAGACCTTCCCCCTCTCAAAATCACAGGTTACCCCCGATAACGCCGTTGTCTTCTGATATTTTGACTGATAGGTATAGCCGACTCCCTCTGCCGCAATGATTTTATCCATCTTTTCTCTCCCCCCGATCCTTTTTACTGTGCAGATAACAAACGCATCACGTTCCCTCTGCTCATCCGTCCATAAGCTGCCGCCGCTCCCAGCAGATACGCCGCAAGAAGCACCCCGTTCACCAAAAGCACAACTTTCATATCCGCCGAAAGCAAAAGCACCGTTACATCTCCCAACAGATTCCCCAGAAATACAAGCGCCATCTGTTCCGTCAAAAACAAAAGCGCCGCCTGACCGTTTCTTACTCCCAGCAGTCGTAAAAGCGCATATTCCTCCATTCTGCTGTTTGCCGTAAGGAAACTTACCACATAACCGATCAGCAGTACCAGAATACAGACAACCGGGAAAAAAGCTTCCATGAACTCTATGGAATGCAAAAGATCTGTGGCCCGCGGAATGAAACTGCCGTCCCTGACCGAAAGTGAACGGCCCCGATAGGAGTCCGCCGCCAGGGGATCTGCCTCCGTAAATCCAATGGAACGCATCTCCTCCTTAAAAGCATTTAACGCTAACGGTTCCTTCACACAAAATGTTACCGTATCTGTAAAAAACGGGATCCCGTACTGATGATAGATCCCTCGCAGGGCCTCATAAGGCAGAATCATATCCATGGCGTTCACGGATGTCTTTCCCAGAAGGTCCTCCATTGAGCCTGCGATCTTTACCTGCGCCGTCCCCAGAGGGAATACATCCAACTTCATCAGCGCGCTATCCGCATTATAGTAATAAAAAGTAAGCGTAACCGTATCTCCGACTTCCCAGTTCTGCCTTCTCATGACCTTCTCACTGACGATACATTCTCTGTCCTCAGATGCAAAAAAGGAGTTTAGCTCCTCCGCCTCCATATGGATCATCTCCTCCGTCAGGCCGTCCACTGCTTCCACCCTGTTCACACCGGCCACATGCAGGTTCAGATATTTCGGATAATCAATCGGTTCAAACTCCCCTTCCCCCGCCATCAGACACACCTGAAAAGACGCATCCGTTATCCTCTCAGAACCCATAAGCCCGTCCACCAGATCCTCCGGAATAAAAAGGCCGTTTCCTCTCGTCCCGTTTGCGTTGGTGACATGGCATGTGACCGGAACCTGCCCTGCCAGTTCTGCAAGCTGTCTTTCGTAACTGTGTATGCTCCCAAAATATACATGCAGCAAAAGAACCAGCATAATACCGATTCCTACCGTAACCAGATTCGCGGTTTTCCGCCCTCTGATGCTGTAACCTATGTAATGAAACATGCCGCACCTCCCCACAGGTATTGATACTTCATATTATCATAATTCCATTAGCACTTTTTTGTTAATTGCTTCATTTTTTTGGTATCTTTGGCATTCTCTTTTGTATCAAAATGCGCTATACTGGAACCAGTAAATCAGAATAAGGAATTTTTACTATGTGCAGACGTCTGTCCATCTATTTTAAAGAAATGTATCCGCTGCTGCCCCGCTTTGCGCTGGGGCTTATCATCTTTGGAGAGATCCACTTTATTATCCTGTTAAACGCAGGCGTCAGAGATTTTAAGCTGGGCATTCAGGAACTGATCGGGGGCTTCACGGTGTTCAGTTTCCTTTTATGGCTGCGGATCGCGGACGATTTCAAGGACTACGAGCTGGACTGCCGGCTTTTTGCGGACAGGCCGCTGCCGTCGGGGCGGGTACATAAAAAAGACCTCGGGATCTTCGTCTCGATCCTGATTACAGTCACCGTGCTGTTAAATCTGTTCTTTATGAACAATTTCGGCTTCTTCCTATTTCTCTACATTTATGGGACGCTTATGTCCCTCTGGTTTTTTTCCAGAAAAAAGATCCAGAAAAGCCTGCCCCTGGCGCTTATCACCCACAATCCGGTGCAGATGATCATGAATATCTATATCATCTCCTTCACCTGTTTTAAATATGATCTGCCGCTTTTTACCTGGGTGAACTTTCTCGCCGCCTGGACGCTCTATTTCCCGGCGCTTATCTGGGAGATCGCCAGAAAGATCCGGGCGCCGAAGGATGAGACCGAATATGTCACCTACTCCAAATTGTTCGGCTACAAAAAGGCCACCCGGTTTATCTTTCTTATCACCTGGGTGGATATTATCACTAACTTTCTGTTAGTCTGGAATTTGAATAAGCTTACGGTACTGGCTCTTTTGATAGACGTATCCTGGATGAGCGTTAAATTTTTACAGTTTATGAGAGATCCCACCCGGTTTGCCATTGTGGAAAAGGTGGAGCGGTATACTTATATTCAGGAATCGCTGATGTTACTGACGATACCGGTTTATCTGATATTCGGAGCGATATAAATGATGTAAATGTATTGTTAAAACCAGTTCCTGTGTATAAAAAAGGAGAACACTTATGATCATCTGCCCGGAAAATTACAGAAAAACTGCCATCGGCTCCAAGGCACGCAACCTCTTTTTGCTGAGAGAATCCAACTTCTCTGTGCCGCCTTTTTTCTGTGTGGATAACACTTTTCGCGAAGAGGAAGTCCTTGACTATCTTGCCACAAACTTCCCTGACACCGACTCTTTCTCCGTCCGCTCCTGCGCCTCTTTGGAAGACTCTGCCGGTTATTCCTTCGCGGGGCAGTTCCGGACTTTTCTGCGGGTCCCCAGAGAAGATGTCTGTGTACGCATCCGGGATGTGCTTGCAGACGCGGCTGCCCCGAAAAATATTTCCTATTGTAAAATGCACCACCTTGATCCCGCCGCACTCACCATGCATGTCATCATACAGGAGATGGTGGAACCTGATCTCGCCGGCGTGCTGTTCACCGCCAACCCTCAGGGCATCCTCAACGAATCTGTCATTGTCTGCGGGGAAGGATCCGGGGACCAGGTAGTGGAAGAGCGAACGGATACTACCACTTACTATTATAACCGCTCTGACAAAACCTGTTATTATGAACAGACCGGTGAGTCGCCCCTTTTGACAGATAAGCAGATACAGGAACTGATCCTGTACTCCAGGTTGATCAAAATAGAACTTGATGGGAAATCCGACGGCACATACCCCAATAAACAAGGCAGTGCAGCAGGCGGACAATCCGACAGGAAGGTCAGCCTGAAATCTTCCCTGGCAGCTGAGATACAGTTCGACGTGGAATTTGCCATAAAGGATGACGAATTATATTTTCTGCAGGTGCGCCCCATCACAACCTTCGACAGGAACGCTCCTGTCATCATTCTCGACAACAGCAATATCGTGGAAAGTTATCCCGGCATCACGCTGCCCTTAACCCAGAGTTTTATAAAGGAAGCCTACTATCAGGTTTTTAAAAACCTGCTGATCCATCTGACAGAGGATGCGGATGCCGTAAAAAAGATTGACGAAACGCTGCAACATATGGTAGACATGGCAAACGGGCGGGTGTATTACCGTATCAGCAACTGGTACGATGTCCTGCTGTTTCTTCCCTTTCACCGTCTTCTCATCCCGATCTGGCAGGAAATGATGGGAGTGAAAACCAAAACGGTGACATCCTCTCTGAAAGAACCGATCCGTTTCTCCACCCGCCTGAAAGTAGCACATTCTTTTTTCAGGCTTCTGCGCACCTGCCCAGAAGAAATGGAGAACCTGGATCAGTATTTCCGAACGATCACGGATCGGTTCGACGCACTGGATACAGATACTGACGACAACCGGATCCTCCTTGATCACTATCACAGACTGCAGGATATGACGGTCCGGAAATGGGACATGACTCTCGTCAACGACATGTACGGGTTTCTTTATACCGGCCTGCTGAAAGCCTGTCTTCAGGCAAAGCGGATACCTGACCACACCCTTGTGGCAAACAGGGCGATCTGTGGTATTCGAAAGTTAGAGAGCATGCGTCCCATAGACGCGCTGAAGGATCTGGCCAAACAGGCGAGAAATGAAAACCTGCTCTCCGAACTGGAAGCGATAGACAGTAACGAAGCATATTTACAGTACATCCATGGAAAGGAAACCCCTTTCTCTCTGGCGCTGCAGGCCTATATCCGGGACTTCGGCGACCGTAACATGGAAGAACTGAAACTGGAAAGCAAAACATTCCGCACGGATCCGGTGCTGCTTGTGCGCTGTATTTTACAGTACGCCCGGGAATCCTCCGATACTGCTACAGACAGGGAGGCTTCTAATGCCGCTCCCCCCCGCCTCACCGGTTCCGCCGCTTTTTTCGCAAAGCGTGCCGCCGTGGGCATCCGGAACAGAGAACGCTCCCGCCTGCACCGGGGAAGACTCTACGGCATGATGCGCTCTCTTGTCCTGCAGATGGGACAGAATCTGTATGCCGAACACCGGATCCAAAGTCCGGATGATGTTTTCTGGCTCTACTGCAGTGAGCTCGAAGCCGCCGCTTCGGACGGATCCATGGATCTTCGCCGGATTATTTCGGAACGAAAAAGACAGTACGAGGGCTTTTCCCGCCTTCCAGCCTTTTCCAGGCTTATCTTTTCCGGGAAGGTAATCGACAAAGCCCCGAAAGATAGCCGGAAAATGTCTTATTCCAGGACAGAAAGCTTCTTCTACGGCATCCCCTGTTCTCCCGGATGCTTCACAGGCGAAGTGCTGATCGTGGAGCAGCCATCCCCTGTTCTTGATACAAAAGGAAAAATCCTTGTCGCAAAAATGACCGATCCGGGCTGGGTATTCCTGATCGCACAGGCGGGAGCCATCCTCTCGGAAAAAGGATCCCTTCTGTCCCACACGGCGATCATTTCCAGAGAACTGGGAAAGCCCTCCGTGGTAGGGATCGACCATATCACAGAGTATCTGAAAACCGGGGATATAGTTCAGGTGGATGGAGACAGTGGCGTTGTCATAGTCATTTCCGGTTCAGATAACCGAATTTTACAGTTACCCGAAAATCACCTGACAGAAAGGAAAACTTTATGAAATGCATCAGTGAATATCTGGCGGACGACTATGATAAATGGGCAGACCGCCCCTACATCAGTACGAAAGAAAACGGAAATTTTCGCTCTTTCACCTTCCGGGAAACCATAGACCATATCCGCGCCCTCTCCAGATCCCTGATCGCCCGGGGATTTCATCATAAAAATATCATGCTCTGCGGCGAAAATTCCAGAGAGTGGATCCTTTTGTATTTTGCTGTCATGGGATATGTGGGCGCCTGTGTGCCGGTGGACAGAGAATGGACTGCCCACGATTTTCAAAATACGCTGTCCGCCGTCCCCGTGTCAGCCGTTTTTGTCTCCCGCTCCCGGATGGAACGGTTTGAGGCCCTGCGCAATCGCTTTCCCGATATCCCTCTGTTCTGTATTGAGGATACTCTTCCAACTCTGATCGCAGAGGGAAAGGCTCTCTCTTCTTGTCTTCCTCTGTGCGGACAGACCGATGTAAGCCGGACTGCCCTGATCCTGTTTACCTCCGGCACCACCAACATGCCCAAAGCGATCCCCCTGACACAGGAGAATCTTTTTGCCAACTGGGACACCCTGTACAGGCGGACGCCCATGACGGACCGGGACATCTCCTATGTCTTTCTTCCCTTTCATCATGTTTATACCGGTGTGGCGAATATTTTATATACCATTGTCTCCGGCATGCAGCTCTTTCTCTGCTCCGACCTGAATCGCCTGATACCGGAACTGATGGAAGTTTGTCCCACCGTGGTCTGTACGGTACCGTTATTTCTATACAAAATGTACGATGCCATGAACGATGAACTGTTACAGGTTTTAAGAAACATCCGATTTCTCTACTGCGGCGGCAGCTTTACGGAACCCGACATCAAAAAATACTTTATCCGCCAGGGCGTCTGTCTTTTAGAGGCCTACGGCACCACGGAGACTTCCTCCGTCATCGCTCTGGCTTATCCAAACGATCCGGACCTTGCCGCAAACGGCGTTGTCTTTGAAAATCTGACCGTGCGGATCCTTGATCCGGATGAAAACGGCGTGGGTGAGATCGTTGTCTCCGGAAAAAGCGTCTCAGGCGGCTACATAAACCATAACGACCATTATTCTGATTTTGATGAATCCGGCGCCTACCACACCGGTGATCTCGGAATCCTCGCCCCGGACGGCCACCTCTATCTGAAAGGCAGAAAAAAGCGCATGATCTTAACTGCCAACGGGAAGAACGTCTATGTGGAGGAACTGGAAGAAATGTTCCTGAAAGATCCCCGGATCAAAACGGCGGCGGTCTTTGAGGAAAACCACCATCCCGCTGTCTCCATCGTCAGCGATCTTCCGGAAGAAGACGTCCGGGAATATCTGGCGGAAATCAACCGTAATCTTCCCCGCTTTAAACAGATCCGGAAACTGTATCTGAAACCGGACACACCAGGAGGACGCATCAAATGAGCTTACATGTTATTACATTTACCAGAGAAGAACACTATATCCGCAAATTTCTGGAACTGCCAGGCAGACTTTATTCCCGGAAAGAACTCATGCAGAAACCGGATGAGGAACGGCAGATCCTGACAGGGACTCATATCCTGAGCCACTATTTTACGGTTTTTCCGTTTCTGGTGCTGGATGAAAATGACGCACCTGTCAGCCGCGCCCTGCTTACCGTTTACCCGGACGACACAGACGCCTTTCTCGGCTTTTTTGAGAGCGAAGAGAACGGGGAGGCCGTCGCCTTACTGTTTAAGAAGGCCGAGGAAACCGCCAGAGTTCAGCACTGCCGCCGGATCGTGGGCCCTGTGGACGCTTCGTTCTGGATCCGTTACCGTTTTAAAGTAAACTGCTTTGACCACACTTATACGGGGGAACCCTGCAATAAGCAATACTATGCCGCCCTGTGGCGAAAAGCCGGGTATGAGATAACCGAAAAGTATTACTCCAACCACTACCGGATCGTGGAACGCTCCCACAGCAATCCGCTCTATGCCTCCAGACTGACAGACAAGCTGCAGGAAGGCTACCGGATCGTAAGCCCCTCCAAAGAGACTTTTGACAGCACCTTAAACGAAGTATATGATCTGCTGATCGAACTGTACCGGAGTTTCCCGGCCTATAAGCGCATAACCAGGGAAGAGTTCGTCTCCCTCTACAGCTACCTGAAACTGCTGATCCGGTATCCCATGGTGAAAATGGCCTATTATCAGGAAAAAGCCGTGGGCTTTTTTATCAGCATCCCGGACTATCAGAATATGGTCTATCAGAAGCTCACGCCACTAAATATCCTGCGCATTCTGTTTACCCGCGCAAAGCCGAAATCCTACGTCATGCTCTATATGGGCATCGATGACGCACACCACGGCCTTGGAAAAGCCATGGCGGAAGCTATTAAGATGGAACTGTCCGCCTGCGGCCTCCCCGCCGTCGGCGCCCTGATCAGACAGGGCAATGTCAACAGGGATTATTTCAGGGAGCTGATCGACTACGAGTATGCGTACGTGCTGTTGTCTAAAGATCTGTCCTGCGCATCAGCTCAGCATACCGCCCAGCATACCGCCGCCCACGCACAGCAGCACAGTCGTTGTAAAATCTGAAGAAAGCTGAGGAAACCCATGGTTTACAACGGCGGAGATCACAAACAGCACGGCAAAGTACAAAGCTCCCATCACCGCCCCCCAGAAAAATTTTCTGGTCCGCTTTCTCTTTCCCGTGATAAACCCGGCAAAAAAGGATGTGGCTACATAGATCAGAATCATGCAGACATTCACCACTTTTTCCGACAGATGCAGTCTGTAAAGCAGAAAAGCTAAAAGCAGTAAAAACCCCCCTGTCAGAATATAGGAAAACAGCAGGCATTTTAACACAAACAGGATCTGCGGCATATATTTTTTGGAAACAGGCATATTTTCTCCCCCCTCGGGAACTGGCTCCCGATTAAAACTTTGTAATATTTTCCTTAAACAAATATATGCGTCTTGACAATGTGGTATTACATCTCTAAAATATATCTACAGGAAGTTTGCCCGCTTGCAGGAGCAGACTTCGTAAGCTAACGGGCAGCTTTGCTTCGAGTATTATGGCTTATGAGAAGATGAGACGCAGATTCTCATAAAAGGCGTGTTTTCGCGCCTCAAATTTATTTAATGACAGGAAAGGAACCCCTCATGGATACCACTGGTGTCATACAACTGTTTATCTTACTTGTTCTTCTGATTTTATCAGGTTTTTTTTCTTCCGCGGAGACTGCGCTGACCTGCGCCGGTAAAGTACGTATGCGTTCTCTCGCTGAGGACGGCAATAAAAAGGCCCTCCGCGTCCAGCACATTTTAGAATCTTACAGCAAAGTATTGAGTACCATACTGATCGGCAATAATATTGTCAATATCGGCGCCTCTTCTCTTGCCACCACGCTGACGATCCGCATCTTCGGCAGCCAGTTTGTGGGCATATGTACCGGGCTGCTGACATTTTTAGTGCTGATTTTCGGTGAGATCGTTCCCAAAACATGGGCCGGTTCCCATGCCGATAAGATAGCTCTGGCCTACAGCGGCGTTATCCAGTTGCTGATGACGCTGTTGACTCCTGTGATCTGGATCGTGGACAATATTGCCCAGGGGATCATCCGCCTCTTCCATCTCGGTGCAAAACCCGGGGAAGGCAGTATCACGGAGGATGAGCTGCGCACCTACGTGGATGTAAGCCATGAAGAAGGCGTTATTGAATCCGAAGAACGGGAATTTATTCACAACGTGTTTGATTTTTCGGATTCCACGGCATCAGAGATCATGATTCCCCGTATCGACATGGCTTCCCTTTCCTCTCTGGCCACCTACGAAGAAATTTTTACGCTGTTCAAAAAGACGATGTACACCCGAATTCCGGTTTACGAGGAAGAAAATCCTGACAATATCATCGGTTTTATCCATATGAAAGATTTTCTTCTGACGAAGGATTCTCCCCAGTTTAAAATCAGTAAACTTCTGCGGAAGGTCCACTATACCTATGAACGCAAAAAAACTTCTGACCTTTTCGTGGAAATGCGCGAAAAAGCCACAAGTCTTGTCATTGTGTTAGATGAATACGGTTCCGCTGTCGGCATGATCTCCATGGAAGACCTTCTTGAGGAGATCGTCGGGGAAATCCGGGATGAGTACGATGCGGATGAGGCGGAACTGATCAAAAATATTGACGATTCTACATATCTCATTGAAGCCAGCATGAAACTGGACGATGTCAACGATGCGCTGGATCTCTCCTTAGAATCCGAGGATTACGATACTCTGGGCGGCATCATGATCGACAGACTGGACAGACTGCCCAAAAACAATGAGATCGTTACGTTAGAGGACGGCATCACGCTCCGGGCGAGAGGGATCTTTCAGAACAGGATCCGCAAGGTGCTGTTAAAGCTTCCGGAAATTTCGGAAGAAGAGGAGGCGGACAGCTGATTTTTTCCTTCTGCTGTCCGCCCGGATATCCTCCTGCTTTATTCACCCCTTTGCTGTCCGCTCGGCCATCTTCCCACCTTATTCGCTCTCCCGCAGTCTCTCCACAATGCTCTTTTTTCTGACACTGCGCCAGGCCAGCACCGGCACCAGTACGGCCACAGACATCATAACCGGTATCATAATCACAAAGGGCAGAATCTGAAAACGGTACTCGAAAAATAAAATCATATTGCTCATCGCCTTCAAAATGATCCAGGACAGGAGGCCGCCCAGTGTCATGTTCATCACGCCGGAAATGGCAATATAACTGATCCCCTCATAGATGAGAGTCTTTAACAGCTGGCTGTCTGTCATGCCGATACTCTGCATCACAGCAAATTCCTGTTTTCTGACGATAATCTCCGTAATCATGGCATTGGTAAAGTTCAAAATACCGATCAGTGCGATCACCGCGGCCAGCGTAATGCCGATGAACGCTATGATCATTGTCATCCCGTCAAATTCTTTTTTCAGAGACTCTCTGCTCACGTAGCCCATCTCCGGATTCCTGTCCGTATAGGCCTGCAGTACCGCCTCGAAAGCGTCCTTCTGTTCCTCCGCCACACGATAGGAGACGCCAAAGGTCTGCACATTTTCCTCATCCGTTTCAAACTCCGTAAGCGGTAACACCACATCACAGACATTTGCCCTGTACCTGTGAAGATCCATGCTGGTTGGAATTCTCACGATCGCCATCACCTCATACTCTTTTTCCACAAGATCGTCATAGACGATATCGATGACAGTCCCCGACGCATCCCTTTTCTCATGAAAGCTCGAATTTTCCCCAAAGCTTTCCACCGTCACCTTATCCCCCGGATGATAGATATGTTCCTCCGGAAGTACCTCCTCGCTGCCCGATATCGTTGCAAGCAGGATATAGTTTCCTGTCCGGAATTTCCCGATATCCAACGTCCCGTCCAACACCTCCAAATTCGGGAGAAGTTCCTCGCTGTACGCATAAAAACAGCCGTCAAAATCCTTCTCCCCACTGAGCATCTTCTCCAGATTCTCCACCGCAAAGGCATCCCGCCGCAGCATCCCCTTCCCGTCCAGCTTTTTCAGCTGTTCTGACGCTTTTTCGTCCAGCTTCAGAAAAGATCTGAATCGAACCCTCATTTCCGTTCTTCCCTCAATCCCCTCCTGGCCATCCGCCAATGCCAGATATTCGGACGCCGTCTCAACCGCACCGTTTCCCATCGCGGAAGAGATCACACCGATATTACCCAGCACAAAATCTCCCACGATCCTCTGATCTATATATTGATCGGTCTGAAAGCTTCCCACTGCGGTCATCACGATCGTCAGCAGAATCATACTCAGAGAAATTGCTGCTATGACGACAGCTCCTGTGCGCCTGTTCCTGCTCAGATTGGAAAGAGCCATGGAGAGCGCATCGAATCTGCCTCTGGTATTCTGTTTTTTCCGCCTGCTTTTTCCTGCCCTTTGTCCTTTCCTCTCTGTCTCCACATATCTGAGCGCATCGATGGGTGAGACGCTTCCCGCTATTTTTCCCGGCTTTCTGCTGCTTAACCAGACCGTAAATCCGGAAAAAGCCGCGCCGGATATCAAAATCCGGGGACTGCATTTCAGAGATATTTCCATCCCCTGCCAGGAATCCGTCAGAGACATCATAAACGGCAAAACTGCCCTGCCCACGCCGAAACCGATCAACAGCCCTATGGGAATGCCGACTGCGGCCAATATAAGAGCCTGCCGTCTCACCAGTCTGCCGATCTGCATCTTCGTCGTTCCTATGGTCTTCAGTAAACCGTAAAACCTGATATCACTGATGACAGAAATCTGAAAAATATTGTAGATAATCAGATAACCGGTCAGCAGGATCACGAAAACCGCACCGGACAAAATAGTCAGGGTGACAGGATCCGCCGCCTCCGCGCGGTTGCTCATATAGGCCCAGTTTACCCCGTAGGCCAGCTCAGTCTCCGGCTCGTAGCCCGCGTTTCGGATAATCGTCCGCACTTTCTCCTCCAGATCATGCGTATCTTCAAAGAAAAAGTTGCCTGCGATAAGCCCGGCGCCGGCGTCCTCCGGATGTTCCTCCTTCCATTTCATAAAATCCTCATCGGTATAAGAGTCTTTCAGCGCCGTCCAGTAACGCTCCGACACAAACAGCTCGCTGGCGTGGGCAACGGCATCCCCCTCATACCAGCCACAGACTGTAAACACCTCCTCTATCGTCTCTCCCATAAAGGAAAACCGCAGAGGAATCTCTTCGCCCAGCCGGTGAGGCAGTCCCAGCTCATCCAGAACAAAGGTATCCACGATCACTTCATCCGCCTCCTGGGGCATACCGCCTTCCTCCAGCGTGATAAACATCTCCGATAAGGTTCTCTCCTGCGGCGTATAGCGGATCTCCGCCTGACGCTTCAGGATATTGTCCGCCCTGCCGATCAGGATCGTATAATTGCTCTCTCTGACCGATGGATCAGCCGCCACCTTTTCATACTGTTCCATGGAAGCCGCCTTTATGCCCGCATGGTATTTTCCGCCTACCTCCCGCATGGTCTCCTCCTGGATAGTCTGCATGGCGCCGTCTGCCAGGGAAAAGACTGCCGTAAAGAGAATCCCGGTCAGGGCGATGGCAATCACCGCAAAAAGATTCCGCACCCGGTTGTTTTTCAGGCTCCGCATGGACAGCCTGCGGATCGATGCACCGTTATTGTTTCTCATCTGTGCACCTCCCCGTTTTCTTCTGTGCAGGCAGCAGCGCTCCTGCCATCACTTTTCCCGTAATCGCTGACGATCCTGCCGTCCTCTATGTGGATCACCCTGCTGCACAGCTGTGCCAATGCCTCGTTGTGGGTGATCATCACAACGGTCTGATGAAACTGCTCGCTGGTCAGCTTCAAAAGCCCCAGCACTTCCTGGGTAGTCCTGCTGTCCAGATTTCCTGTGGGCTCGTCCGCGAGAATGATGGCCGGTTTTGTCACAAGGGCCCTGGCGATGGCTACCCTCTGCTGCTGCCCGCCGGAAAGCTCTCCCGGCAGATTATAAAGCTTCTTTGTCAATCCCAGTGTCTTCACGATCTTTTCCAAAAAAGCTTCGTCCACAGTTCTCCCATCCAGTTCCATCGGCAGCACGATATTCTCACAGACACTCAGGATCGGCACCAGATTGTAGCTCTGAAAGATAAAACCGATCTGCCTTCTGCGGAAAATCGTCAATTCTTTTTCGTTCAGCTCAAAGATCTTTTTACCGGCAACGGTCACCGTACCGGAAGTGGCGTAATCCAGGCCTCCCAGCATATGTAGCAGCGTGGATTTTCCCGATCCGGAAGTGCCCACCACCGCGGCAAACTCTCCCTCTTCTATCTTCAGATTCACACCGTCCAAGGCTCTGACCTGGGTATCTCCCTCCCCATAATACTTTTTCAGATTCTCCGTCTCCAAAATTGTCATACTGTTTCTCCTCTTTCCATTCCACGAATTGCTGTATACAGTTTTCCTGCCTCACAGAATGCCGTACATCATTTTTTATGTTCACGCTGCGGATTACCGCATACGGTTTCCATTTCACGGATCACTGTACACAGTTTTATTCTATCAGAAACTTCTTACAGTATCCTGACAGGAAAGAGAAAATATATGACAATTTTGTCATCTATTTTCATTCATTCAATAAAAACAGCGAGAAACAGCTTCCCTCCTCTACCCTGGAGGTCACGGTGATATATCCCTTTTCGCGCTGTAAAATCAGCTGTGCCAGATACAGCCCAAGGCCGCTCCCCTCCTGACCTTCCACCTCTTTTCCCCGGTAGAACCGTTTAAAGATCTGTTGATATTCACTCTGCGGAATGCCGATCCCCTCATCCGAAATCGTAATTCCTGTATAAAGATCCAATCTGGTCAGGGCTATCCGTATCCTGCTGTTTTCCGGGGAATACTTGACGGCATTTTCCAGAATATTCGCCATTGCCTCCGCCGTCCACTTCGGATTATGGTAAAGTTTAACGTCCTCGAATTCCTCCGCGATCAGCTCTATCTTTCTGGCTGATGCCAGGGGAAAGACAAAGCTGACCGCCCGCGCGATCGTCTCCCTGATCCCGGTATACCCTGCCTTAAAACAAATCATGCCGTTTTCCAGCCTGGAAGCTTTTAGGAGATCCGCCATCAGCCATTGCATCTTACCGGCCTGATTTTTCGTATGCTCCAGAAATTCCCTGCGGCGTCCTTCCTCCAGGGTGGGATCCTGTAACAGCTCCATGTTCATCACAATATTGGCAAGCGGCGTTTTTAACTGATGGGAAATATCCGAGATCAGATGCATGACCTGGTCCTTTTCCCCCACTGCCTGTTTCTCCCTGTACCGCAACACCGCGAGAATACGTTCTAACTGGCTGACAATACGGGATTCTCTGGTCTCCAGAAAATCCGGATAATGGGCCTCCCCTTCTCCCGTATTTTCCCGCCAGAAACCATCCAGAATGCGATCCAGTTTTTTCCACTGGTACAGAAAATAAGCCGTGCTAAAAACAAGCACAGCAAAGCATACCAATAAACATATTGCCAGCAGCAGGATTATGGTTTTCTCTTTCATCCGTTCTCCTCCCACAGATAGCCGATCCCCTGAATTGTGCGGATATAATCTCTGCCCAGCTTTTTGCGCAGACGGCTGACATTGACAGACAGTGTGTTTTCCTCCACAAAATTCCCCTCTATATCCCAGACATACCGCAAAATCTGCTCCTTCAAAAGCGCCTGCCCTTTATGTTCCATAAAGTATTGCAGCAGGCGAAATTCGGTCATACTCAGATTAAACTCCTCACCGCCGCAAAACGCCCGGAACGTTTTTAAGTCCAGCACGATCTCCCCCGATGTGATAATACGCTCTGTCTCCTTCGTTTCCGTATCCTTTGCCTTCCTGCTCAAAATGTTCTGCAGCCGGAGCTTTAACACCGCAACAGAAAAAGGCTTCGTCATATAGTCGTCAGCCCCGTTTGTCAGTCCCATGATCTCATCCGTCTCCAGATCTCTGGCCGTCAACATCAGAATGGCTGTCTCGGCGCCCGTTCCCGGAAGTTCCCGTATTCTTTTACAAAACTCCTGTCCGTCACCGTCCGGCAGATTCAAATCCAGTATGACGGCATCGGGATTTTCTCTCTCAAAAAACGCATAGCCCTCCCGCAGTGTCCGCGCGCTGACCGCCTCGCATCCTTCCTGCTTAAGCGCAAAACAGATTCCCCGGTTCAAACCTGCATCGTCTTCTATGACCAATACTTTCATTGTCCTGTCACTGTCCTTCCCTTTTTTTACATTGTATCATATTTTTCTTTTATTCTCACGCATATTTCCGACAGAGCGTTACTTCTTCCCCAAAACTTTGAGCAAATTGCCTGTCAACGGCGAATGGAAAGGAAATTATGTTTACCCCGGCTCTTTTATGAACGATTTGTACCGGGCCTGGAAAACCATGCCCGGTACAGTTTCGTAGATATCAATCAAATACTATTAATCTTTCAGCAAAGCCATTCTGTCAGGATCATCCGCAAATACTTCCTTTGCATTGTCCTTTGTCACAACCACAGGGGGCAGTTCGTAAATGGGAACATCGATTACGCCATTGTCCGCCGTCACATCGGTTGCCGGCATCCCGTTGCCGCCAAGCAGGCTGTCAATAATGGAAACTGTCTCCGCAACAAGCGCATTGGTAGGTTTTGCCACTGTGGAATACTGTCTGCCGGACCATACCCACTCAACGGATTCATTTTCCGCATCCAACCCCGAAACTACAGGAATCGGCTGTCCCGCATTCTCACAGGATGTAATAATCGCACGTGCAATACCATCGTTGGGTGAAAGAACACCGTCGATCTCGATGTCTGAATAGTTACCTGCAAGAATGGCATCCATACGTGACTGTGCTTTGGAGTTATCCCAGTCAACTGTCGCACACTGTGTGAAATCCGTCTGTCCTGATACAACAACCAGCGTCCCGTCATCGATGAGGGGCTGAAGCACTGACATTGCGCCTGTGAAGAAATTCGGTGCATTCGGATCAGCCGGGCCGCCGCCGAAAAGTTCGATGTTGTAGGGAGCCTCACCCTTCAATTCCTCCAATCCCTGTAAGAGCGCCTGGGCCTGTAATTCCCCTGTCTTCACGCTGCCGAACTGTACTACGCCGTCAACACCCGTGGTATTTTCCAGCAGTCTGTCATATCCGATTACATATACGCCCGCATCTTTTGCTTTCTCCAGCACTGAGCCGAGCTGTGAGCCGTCAACAGGGCCGACAACGATAACCTGTGCGCCGTTTTCGATCATGGATTCGATCTGTTGCTGCTGCTGCGGAACCTTCTGGTCAGCGGCCTGAATGATCGCTTCATAACCCGCAGCCTCAAGCTGTTCTTTAAACATCACTTCCGCTTCTGCCCAGTTCTGTGTTCCGAGCCACGGCAACGCCACACCCACGATACCGCCGCCTGCCGTCTCTTCTTCAGCCGCCTCTTCCGGTTCTGCAGTCTCCGCGCTTTCGGTTTCAGCAGTCTCCTCCGCAGCTGCCGGTGTCTCAGCCGTCTGCGCAGTCTCCTCCGTTCCCCTGCCTCCGCCACAGCCTGTCAGCACACCTGCCGCCAGAGCCGCCGTCATCAGAAGTGATAATACTTTTTTGCTTTCATAATTCCTTTCCTCCTTTTTAAATTTCGGGATCTTACCCCCTGTTTTTCTTGTTATATACATCAAAGGCCACAGCCGCCAGAACGGACATGTTGAGCATCGTGAGAAAATACGTTCTTTTTACATTGACGCCGGAGAGTTCTGCCGCTGCCTTATTTCCGCCCACCGCATAGACATGACGTCCGAAGGATGTTCTCTCCGTGATCAGATAATACAGGATGATCAGGATCACAAGGATCAGCCCGGGGATCGGAAAACTTGTTCCCACTCTCCCGCTTCCGAAAAGCCATGTCGCATAGCCGATCACCACCGACACGATCCCGATGCGGACCGCATAGGGCCAGAACTCCTCCTTCTTTCCGGTAACATCCCCCGAATGGGTAAACTTCCTCAACTGGGCAGTCACAAACACAGCTATCGCAATGATTCCAAGCAATAACGTTGAGTTGTTCATCCCGGTAAAAGCAGGTCCCCATTCAGGAAGATAACCGGCACCAAACCATTTCAGCTCTGAGGGAACAGGAACTGAAATTGAGTTTGATATCCAAATAACACCGCCTCTGAATATCATCATGCCGCCAAGGGTTGTGATGAATCCCGGAATGCCGAGCCTCGATAAGAAAAATCCCTGCCATGCTCCGGCTATCATGCCGATCACCAGAGCGATCAGAATTGCAACATACCACGGCAGGTTAAACTGGCGGGCGGTGATCGCCATTACCATGGATGCAAATCCTGCGACCGAACCCACCGACAGATCGATCTGTCCGATCACGATTACCATGAGCATTCCCAAAGCCAGAACCAGTACATAAGCGTTTCCCGATATTAAATTTTGAAAATTCGAGGAAGTAACCATCTTACCTCCCGATGCAATATTGAAAATTATAATGAGCGCTGCCAGGGCAACTACCATCGTATATTGACGAAGATCTTCGCCCAACACCTTTTTTATATAGTTCATGATCCTCTCCTCTTAAGCCGTTATGGTCATCTTCTTCATTAACATTTCCTGAGTTGCTTCTTTTGCGGAAATCTCACCTGTGATGCTCCCCTCAAAAATCGTGTAAATGCGATCCGCCATTCCGAGAAGTTCCGGGAGTTCCGAGGACACCAGAATGATTGCCTTTCCCTGATCCGCAAGCTCATGAATCAGTTTATAGATCTCATATTTTGCGCCCACATCGATCCCCCTTATGGGTTCATCCAGAATGAGAATATCCGGCTCCGTAAACATCCACTTGGAAAGAACGACTTTCTGCTGGTTTCCGCCCGATAAAGTATTCACGCCGACACCCACATCGCGGCACTTGATCCGCAGGGAATCTCTGTATTTTTCCGAGGCCGCCCTCTCCTTGTCAAAGTCCAGAAGGCCTTTTGTCTTGATCGTGTCAAGGTTTGCGGAGACAACGGTTTTTCTGATCGTGTCGAGAAGATTTAACCCCAGTCCCTTTCTGTCCTCCGGCACATAGGCGATCTTATTTCTGATAGCCTCTCTGACAGAATTGATCTTAACTTCCCTGCCTCTTATTTTCATGTTTCCGCCTCGGAAGATCCCCATATTTTTTCCGAACAGAGATCTCATCAGTTCCGTTCTGCCCGCCCCCATGAGGCCGGCAAACCCGACGATCTCCCCGGCTCTGACATGAAATGCGGAATTTTTGCAGAGCATTCTCCCGGGAACTTTTGCATCCTCCACACGCCAGTCCGAAACCTCAAGGATCACTTCCCCGATCTTTGGCGTATGCTCGGGATACCTGTTTTCAATCTCACGCCCCACCATGGCCTTGATAATTTTGTTTTCGTCAACTCTGCCAGCCTCCACGGCATAACCATCCACGGTTTTCCCATCCCTGATCACCGTCACGTAATCGGAAACCGCCGCAATCTCATTTAACTTGTGGGAAATCATAATGCAGGTAATCCCCTGCTTTTTCAGGCCAATCATCAGGCGCAGCAGATTTTCCGAATCCGATTCATTTAACGATGAGGTCGGTTCATCCAAAATCAGCACTTTTACATTTTTGGACAATGCCTTTGCAATCTCAACGAGCTGCTGCTGCCCGACGCCCAGGTTTTTGATGATCGCATTCGGATCGATATGTAAGCCGACTTCTTTCAGCAGCTCTCTTGTTCTCTTTCGCTGTTTCTCCCAGTTGATAAGCCCCTTTTCCACGATCTCATTGCCCATGAAAATATTTTCCGTAACGGACAGCTCGGGGATCATCGTAAGCTCCTGGTGAATGATAACGATCCCCGCCCGTTCAGAGTCCTTGATGTTTTTGAACGCCATTTTTTTACCCTGAAAAATGATCTCGCCATCATAACTGCCATAGGGATAAACGCCTGACAAAACTTTCATCAGGGTGGATTTTCCCGCGCCGTTTTCACCGCATATCGCATGGATGGTAGCCTCTGAAACTTCTAACGTCACATCAGAAAGCGCCTTCACACCCGGAAATGTTTTGGTGATATTCTTCATCTGCAAAATATAACCGTCGCTCATTTAACCCCTACCTCCCTTCTTTGTCATATTCCTTTTGCTTTTGTGATCTTAACTGTCTTTATTGTAGAAAAATTGCCGGGATTTGCCTATTGCCGGATGTCATATCTTTTATTATGACATTCGTCAAATAAAAAAACGGCCCGCATATGACAAATGTCATGCCAAAAATGGCATTGACATTTTTGGCATTGGCATTATTTTGCCATGTGCGAAAACCGTTTAACATAGTTATGTCTCTTAAAAAATCTATTCGTTCAGGAAGCTTCTGACTCTTTTTTCCGTCATCTGCAGTCCGATCTTTGAATCCGTCCCGTTCTTTACAATATCATCGATGCCTGCGCCGATCATTTCCCTGGCCGATGTGGTATCCTTGAAATTATAATCCGGTTCGGCATGATCCATGATAGATGTGATCAGGTTGATATCCATTCCGCCCTCCTCAGACAGCACCTGATTGATGCTAAGCATGGTCGTCATGGAATCGGTAACCGTTTTCAGTACCGACGCGCCTTCTTTATAAGTATAAATTTCACTCTGAATCTCTATATCGTAACAGAAGGTTTTGATCAGATCCCAGGCAAGCCCCTCGTTATCCGTTCTGGAATTCATGGCCAGCAAAAGCGTGCTCATGGTCGATTTGTTATCGCCCCTTTCTCCCCGCGGCAGCGTGATACAGTCAAGTTCAAAGTTCGTATACCTTTTTATGTTCCACGGATAGGGCTTATAGGTTCTGTAATCCGACAAAAGCGCAGGCATAAACGCCACATTTCCTTTATCGAAGTCATCCGGCGTGACATTATTTCCTTTTGTAAGTCCGTCTATTTCCTTCAGGAAATCCACAGCCTCTATCGCATTTTCACTGAGCAGATTGCAGTTCGTACCGTCCGCGTCAAAGAAATCCACGCCATTTGTGATAAAGGCGTGTTGCCAGGTATAACCGCAGACGCCAAACTGATCCTCTATTCCATTGCCGTCAGTATCTTTCGTTACCCTGTCACAGATCTCATAAAAATCATCCCAGATCCAATCTTTTGGTATTTCCCGGATCCCTTCGTTTTTCAGCAGCGTTTTATTGACAAACATCATGCCCGGCACGCTCTCGAAAGGAATCCCGTACTGACTGCCGGAAATGTTCCCGAATGCAAAGGATGCGCTGTAATATCTGGTTTTATCATAATCCGCATCCCTGTCGATATACCCGTCCAGTTTCATCAGGGCGTCCGTACCTGCAAAGGTGGAAAAATCCTCCGGCAGCACAAAGAAAACATCCGGCGCGTTTCCCTTGATCAGGGCGGACGCAATATATTCCGAGTAGTCATCTTTCTGGATCCCGCTTACATATTTCACCTTTACGCCCGGATGATCGGCTTCAAATTTCGCCACTGCATCATCGATGATCTGATAGGTGTAAGCATCCGGAACATCCCAGGGGCTGCCGGTAAAAAAACCTAACGTTATCGTCCTTTTCTTACATGGCATTTCCATGATAAACCTTATGGATCGCCTCGATCAGACTGTCTGCGGAAATCCCTTTCAACAGATAACCGCTGGCGCCATGCTTCAAAGCGCTGAAAATGTATTCATCGTCATCAAAGGTCGTCAGGATGATGATCTTTATCTCAGGATAGTTTTCCTTGATGATCTGGGTGCACTGCACGCCGTCCATCTCCGGCATTCTGACATCCATCAAAATAACATCCGGTTTGTCTTTCCTGACAGCCCTGATCACCTCGATACCGTTCGCCGCAGTATCTACCGAAAAATCCGGATTGCCCGCCAGCACGATGCGCAGGCTGTCCCTTATCAGTTCCTGATCGTCCGCAATAAGTATTTTAATCATTTTCCGTCCCCCACCTTATCGGGATTTCCGCCACCACGCAAAATCCGTCACTTCCGTCAACCTCTATCTTCCCGCCGAGCATCTCCAGCCGTTCTTTCATGTGCGTAAGCCCAAAGCCCGGCTCGATACTCGCCGCGCCGATACCGTTATCCCTTATGGTTATCGTCACAATATTGTATTCCCGCGTTATCCGGATCCTCACCCTGTCCGCCTTTCCGTGCCGTATGGAATTGGTGATGCTTTCCTGAATGATCCGGTAGATCACTTCCTCCTCATCCTCGCCGAAAGACAGCCTGCCCGCACTGTTATCCAATGTGATATCCGCCTTGGATGCGGCGCTCATCTGGGAAATCATTTTTTGAATTGCCGACAGAAGGTCCCTCTGTTCCAGCGCGTCGGGCCGCAGTTCATTGACAGAACACCTTACATCCGTCATGCCCTGCCTTGCCACATCGGAGACCAGGGAAAGATACCGCTTTAACGTTTCGGGTGAAACGTCCGCCACCGTCTGCGCCGCGTCGATCCCTGCGATAATACCGGTCAGGGTGTGTCCCAGCGTGTCATGTATCTCTCTGGCCAGCCTGTTTCTCTCCCTTGTCTGCGCCATTTTCTCCGACTCGGCGGCATACTTCTCAAGTTCCCTGTTCGCCGCCTGAAGCCGCTCGTTCAGGGAATTGATCTCATCCTTTTCATCCATCTGTTCCCACAGGTGCAAAATGGTGTATACAATAAACAGAATGATGTTTAACGTTGTAAAAAGATTTTTGATTAAAATTAATATCGCCGCTACTGTTCCGATGTAATATTCTGTATAGGTCTCAAAGGATGTAATTTTCATAATATTGGAACAGGCATTGAAATCAAAGATCAGGAAAAATGTACTGCCCAGTATCAGGGGAAGAAGTTTTTTGCTGCTTCCCTCAAAATATTTCATAATATGCGCCACAAAGAGAAGGATGATGCCGTTATAGTTTACCTGCAATGCGGCGATCACAAAAACAGTACAGATAAATTCCATGACAATAACAGTCCACTGATGTTTTATCTCATACTTGTCATGCACGTACATCAAAACCATCAAAAGCACAAAAAAGCTTACGGAAATAAGAAGCATTTTCCCCGGAACTGGCGGCAGGGCGTTTACCTTTTTCAAAAACATGACTGCCCCCCGGAGTTTCCGATTTTCAGTATGGTCACCGCGGAAACAACGGAAATATACAGCACCGCCATGAAGTTAAAGCTTTTCATAAAACTCAATGTGGAATTCTTCAACGCCGATGTATCCATTTGCTACTGCCATCCCTTTGTACTGAATTCGTCTATATTTTCCTCGCTGATCAGATTGACCGAAACCTTTATTTTCTTTTCGACAGACCTGCCCTCTATCATATTGTAAAGCTGATCCACCGCACTTTGTCCGATCTCAGACGGATACTGGGCCGATGTTGCGAGCATGATTTTTTCTTTTATCATAGCTTTCGCCTCCGGCGCGCCATCCACCCCGAGAACAGCTATGTCATCCAGCCTCCCGTAATCCTTCAGTGCCGCCATCACGCCGAGAGCGCCCACATCGTTGATGCAGAAAACCGTATCAAAATCCTCGCCCTTTTTCAGTTCCTCGATCATCAGAGGCATGGCGATCTCGAGCTGTCCTGCATATTCCAGCCTGTCCACGATCTCAAAGTTCCCGTTCCCCGCTATCGTATCTGCAAACCCCTCCACACGGTCATTTGAAGATTTGGTCGTCGAATGTTCAAAGATCAGAATCTTTCCCTCCGCCTCTTTCTGCAAAAGATACTCGGCGCAGAGCACTCCCGCATGATAGTTATCCGAGACAACGATGCAGTCCGCCAGGCTTTCATCATAGATCTCCGTGTCCACAAATATTATTTTTATGCCCTTCTTCCGCCCGTACTCAACAGCGGGAATGATCTCCTCAAAATCAACAGGCGCAATAAAGATAGCTTCCACGCCCTCGTCTATCAGGTCATAGATCTGCTGCGTCTGTCTGACCGCATCAAGCGCCGGATCTCTTGTGATCAGAATATCCCCGTTTGATTCCACGGTGGCGCGTATCGTTTCGTTGATCACCTCAAAGAACGGATTGTTCATGGTCATATAGGTTGCCCCGAATTTATGTACATTTTCCCTCTGGGTGAGGGAAAAATCATTGTTTTTATCGAGAATGGACAGTACCCCCAGAAGAACTGACACCGCTGCTATCGTATAAATTACCGTTTTCATTCGATTGAATAAATGTCTCATATTGCCCCATCCTTAAAACGAGCAGAGGTAGAATCATCTTTTCCTGCCCGCCGCACGGCCCACATGCTGCCCCGCAGCAGACTTTCTTATGCGTGCCTTCGTATAAAAAGCAAAAGGAAAGAACATATAAACCCGGCAGGCTTATATCGATCTTCCCTCAAATATTCATCTGATATGCAACAGAATACTTTCTCTCCGTTCATTTTCTGTCATTGAACATAGTATAACAATTCAGAAGATAAAAAGCAATAGTTTCATTCCTTTTATCGATCCATTTTGTCAATCCATACCCATCCTGAAATCTCTGTTATAATAGATTTTACCATTATTATAATTTTTGGCAAAAGCCCGCACATTCTTCCGTGCTTATCCGTTAATACAGTAGAGGCAGAAAGCAGACCGCACCGACAGCACATTTCAGGCTTTCTGCCCGGCCTTCATCACAAGGAGTTTGTCACATGTCCATGGACTACACGCGCTGCCATACCGCACGGGAAAGCGCATTGATACAGAATCAGTACGAAAAAATTTACCGCTACTGTTACTTCAAACTGCATAACAGAGAACTGGCCGAGGATATCACCCAGGAAACCTTTCTGAGATATCTGGAAAAATACCGGTTTACTTCGTCGGAAACGGCGCTTAAGTATCTGTATACCATCGCCGGGCATCTCTGTATCGATGAATTTCGGAAACCGGAAGTTCTGTCGCTGGAAGAACCTGTCAGGAAAAATGCCGCCGCAGTTTCCGGGCAGACCGCAGATCTCCCTCTCTCGGAGACGATCGGCGTTCCCTCAAAAGAGGATTCTCTGCTCACCGCTCTTGCGCTGCAAAAAGCCCTGCGGGAACTTACGGCGAAAGAGCAGGAACTTCTGCTGCTGCGCTACGTCAATGAAGTGCCTGTCAGCGTCATCGCAAAGCTTTTCGGCATCTCCCGTTTTGCCCTGCGGCGAAAACTCCTTGCAGCCACCGCAAAACTTCGAAAAAAGCTGGAATAACTGATATGCACACATGCCGCAGACTATAGGGCACGTGTACAAACAGCCTGCAGCTTAAGCAACAGGATGGGGAATTCCTTCCTGACGGTAAGGAATAGCAATCATAAATATATTGTAGTAAGAAAGGATTATTCTATGATACTCTCTCCAAACAGAAAAACGAAAGAAGCACTGAAAACAGTTTTTGCCGCACCGCCGCCTCTCCACAAAAAAGAATTCCTGCAAAAAACGGCACCGATACCGGCAAAGCTTTCCCTTTTTTCTTTTCTTCTGGTACAGCTTCGCTATATCCGCAAACGTGTCTGGATCCTCGCCGCACTGATCTTCGGCTTCCTTTTTTCCGTCAGCTTTATTCTCTCTGCCGACAGGATCTGGGCCTTATCCGCCTTCACGCCGCTTCTGGCGCTGCTAACGGTGGCGGAGACTGGCCGCTCGGAAATTTATGAGATGGCGGAACTGGAGATGGCCACCCGTTTTTCCCTGCGAAGCGTTCTCTTAGCCAGACTTTGCATACTGGGACTTAACAACCTGTTTCTTCTCGGGCTGCTTTTCCCCGTAAGTCTTGCCGGGAGCCACATCCCGTCCCTGCGGGCAGTTCTTTGCATTGCCACACCCTTTCTGCTCACCTCCTTCGCCTGCCTGTGTATCGTCCGCAGACGAAGGGAGCGGGAAAGCATTTATCTGTGCGTCGGTGTCACAGCCTGTATCAGCTTTTTCACCTTCGGCCTCCGGCTCTCCGCCCCGCGGTTTCTTTCGGAGACGCCGTTCATCTACTGGCTGTTTGCCGCTACCTTACTGGGTATCGGCACCTTTTATCAATATCACAATCTGATCCGACAGGAGGAACTGACATGGAACTTCTCATAGACCGTGTATCAAAACAATACAAAAACCGCATCGCCGTGGACAGAGTTTCTCTGCGGCTCACAGAGGGCGTTCACGGCCTGTTAGGCGAGAACGGCGCCGGAAAAACCACGCTGATGCGCATGCTCTGCGGTATCCTTACCCCCACCGGCGGAACCATCTCTTTTGACGGCGCCGATGTGGGCGAGGAAGCCTACAGGGCCCGTCTGGGCTATCTGCCCCAGGATTTCGGCTACTATCCCGAATTCCGGGCCGACGATTTTTTACGCTATCTGTCCGCCCTGAAAGGCATTCCCAAAAAGCAGGCAAAGGAAAAAGCAGCCGAACTTTTGGAGCTTGTTTCCCTGTCTGACGCCGCCCATAAAAAGATCAAAACCTTCTCCGGCGGCATGAAACAGCGCCTGGGGATCGCACAGGCGCTCTTAAATGATCCGGATCTGCTGATCCTGGACGAACCCACAGCCGGCCTTGATCCCGGAGAACGGGTACGCTTCCGTGACCTGATCGAACAGCTCGGAAAACACAGCATCGTTCTTCTGTCCACCCATATCGTCTCAGACATCGAACATATCGCGGATCAGGTGCTGATGATGAAAGACGGGCAGATCATCTATCAGGGGAAATGGGATGAAAAGAGGGGGGATCTCGAGACTTTTTATCTGGAACAATTCAAAAAGCAGCAAAGTGGTATGAAGCGGGAGGCGCAGCAATGAAACAGTTTAAAATAATTTATCTCTATGAAATAAAAAAAATCACCGGAAAGAGACTTTTCTGGATCACTCTGGCACTTTTTCTTCTTCTCACCGTCGTCACCATCATCATGCAGCTTTTGGGAAAATCCTATGTGGACGGGGAAGTCCTGGATACCCACTATCACATGTTTTTAGTGGACCGGGAATACGAGACAGCGCTATCCGGCAGAGCCATCGATCAGAATCTGCTCACAGAGACCATGGACGCCTACCGGACGATCCCTAACCCCAAAGACCGGTATATTCTGACAGAAGAATATCAGAAAAACGCCCGCCCCTACTCCGCCATCTACCAGCTCATTGCCCGGTGGTATGACACGCCTTCTCTGGAAGATCTCCTGCATCTGGACGTAGGCGAAAACTCCTTTTACAAGGCAAGACTTGCCTTTTTGAAAGAGGAATGGCAGGACAGTTTTCTGACGGTGGAAGAACAGAATTTCTGGCTGGAAAAAGAGACACAGGCTCTCACCCCCTACATCTACTATTACCATAAGGGTTACGCCACATTGTGCAAGACCTTCAACACTTTTGCCGTATTAATTCCCCTGTTCATCGCCGTCTGTCTCTCCGGCGTGTTCGCGGAAGAACATGTAAAACGAACCGATCAGCTTTTGCTCTCCGCTGTCAACGGAAAAAACACTGTCTATCTGGCAAAGATCCTGGCCGGCATTACAGTCTCCGTCTGCAGCTGCGTTCTCATGGTACTCACCGCAACACTGTTTTCTCTTGGGATCTTCGGCGCGGAAGGATTCGGCATGCAGGTACAGGCCACCCTCTACCCCTTCTCCTACCCGATGAGCATCGGGGAAAGCTGCCTCATTCTGGGCGTCATGGCACTGTTTGTCTCCATTCTCATGAGCGTTCTTGTCATGTTTCTCTCGGAGACTTTGCGAAACAGCGCGGCGGCCCTGTCCGTCTGCACCGGCTGCATCATCCTGACGTCCATGGTCTCCATGCCGCCCCAGTACCGGGTACTCTCACAGATCTGGGATTCCCTTCCGTTCACCTTTCTGGAGAGAACACATGTCTTCGACCTGCGAACGATCCCCCTGTTCGGGCACTGCTTCGTTTCCTGGCAGATCGTACCGGTGCTCTATCTGATCTGTTCCGCAGGGATCGCATTGCTTGGACGGCGGATCTATCGGAATTATCAGGTTTCCGGGAGATAGACTGACGCATTACGGGATCACCTTTCCATCAAAAGTTGATCCCGCACCTCCGTCAACGCAAACCCTAACAGATTTGTCCCCCGCCATTTAAGCGGGCACTGGGCGTCGGGATTGGCCTTCCCCATGCCGATTCCCCAGATCCTGTCTCTCGGGCTGGCCTCCACCAGGATTCTGTTTTTCGTCGTCAGAAGGAATTCCAGAAGCTCCGGATTCTGAGAAAACTTTGCCAGATTTCCCCTCTTTACGATCCCGTAGCAGGCGCTGTCCCAGGCTTCCTTATCAAAGCCCGACACCGCTCTTCCGTACCCTTTCATCTCTTTCGGATGAGACGCCTTCATAATTTCCGCAAGCATCGCCTCATCGCCGAACATCCTCGCTTTCTCCGCCATCATAAACTGCTCCGCACAGCTGTACTCCACGCCCTCCACCTGGAAAGCGCACTTCCACCACTGGCTGAGACAGGCCTCGTTGATATGGCCGTCCGCCGCCGGCGTGTGCCCCCAGAAAAACAGAAATTTAAACGTCTCTCCCGCTTCATATGCTTTTTTCAAGTCCCCCAGATTGTAGATCATACTCATGCCCCCTTTTGTTTATCTGTCCTGCAGCTCTTCTGTTTCACCCGAAATCAATTACCCTGCGAAAGTTTTTGAATCACTGCTTCCTGTAATGCCCGATCGCTATACTCGGAAAATGCTCTTCCAAATAAGCTAATACCTCTCTGGTATCCTCCGGGTGTTCCATGCGCAGCTTATGTACCTTTTCCTGTTTGTCCACTATCATCAAATAATGCTCCGTCACAGGCAGATCCCCGGACTCGCCGCTCTCAATGCGCAGATAGGCCTTCTTTATCTCTCCGTAGGCGATGGCCCGTATCCTGATAAAGTAGCGGTAGAATAGAAAATGCTCTCCCAGACGGGCTTCCGCCGCCTTTTTCGCCTTCCCGAATTCTTCCCGGAGAGCCTCCTCCGAAGCGCTCCCGGCAAGCAGCTTTATTCTCATATAACGTTTCCCTTCTTTTTATCTGCCCTGGTGTATGGCCAATATATTCTCAGCCATAAGGCCTGTTTCCTGCAAGACTTACAATATCGAAAAATACAGTAGCTATACTATATCATTGCCCTGTATCTCCGTCAATTGTAATCTGCTTTCTCCGCGCCTTTCCGGTAACAATTCAGCCTCCGACTTCACTGTTACTCGCTCTATTCCCCGCCCTTCTGTTGGAAAAAGGGGCAAAAGCAGAGGTTTCAGAAACATTTGAACGCTGCCATCCCAAACCCAAAATTCATTTTACAACATGGGACGATTATGCTATCATGTCAATGGTGAATACTTTAATTTTGAAACAGGGGAATTGATACAATGGGATATGCGCGTATTTTAAAAGATAGCAGCGGAAAGCCATCCGGCTACCGTGAATGTGACGGTGAAGTTGCTTTTATGCCAGAGCAGCAATCCTATGAAAATATTTTCCGCCGCGTCAAAATTGATATTGATACAATGGAAATTCTCAATCATGATTTTATAAAAGATAAACAGCGGGTTTACCGGAAAGGTATGTTATTGAGTGGTATCACGCCGGAAGGATTCCACATCTTTAATCCGGCCTATATCGGAAACCACCAGGTCATTTACACTCCATATGGTAATGCAAAAATTGCACGTCCGGAAACCTTTGAAACACTGGATAATGGTATTGGAGTGCACGGCCCGGAAGGTTACGGCAGAGATGCTGAATTTGTGTATTTTTTTACATATTCTACAGAAACCCGCCATGCTGTCCGACTGAAAACATGTAAAAATCCGGCTGCTTTTACTGTCCTGTCTGACGGTTATACAAAAGATGATGATCGTGTATATTTTTGGCAGGTAACAGTTAAAAGGGCAATTTCTCAATCTTTTGCCGTACTGAGCGATGGATATGCCCGCGATGATAAGCACATCTTTTGGAGAGATCAATTATTAAAAACCAACGTGCAGAACTTTTTGATATTAGGGGACGGCTATGCCAGTGACGGTGTCCGGATATTTGGCAGAGGTAAACAGCTTGACACCACACCCGAAGCCTTTACTCTGTTAAGTGACGGATACGCCTGTGACGATAAACAAATCTTTTGGGGTGATCGTTCATTGAATGTGGATTACGCCTCTTTCGAGGTGCTGGAAGATGGACATGCTGAGGACAGGTATCACCATATTCACGGAACAACGATAAAAAAGAAGTCAGGCGAAATCAGAGTATAAGGCAGCGCGATTACCAATCTAAAAGGATATAAATCAGATATAAATCAATTGAAATTTTGAACCTTTCTGTATGATCAGGAAGTGAGGAATGTACCACCCATGGAGATCAGATACATCACCCCCAAAGACAATGCGTTTGTGATAAGCAATATTTACGAAAAGAGCTGGAAATACGCCTACCGGAACATTATCCCCCAGGACTTTCTTGACAGCATTCCTGCCGGAAAATGGGCGGATAAAGTCACTGCGGAGGGCATCTACAGTCTTGTTCTGACAGAGGAAGATGTCCCAATCGGCACGGCCAGCTTCTGTCAGTCACGGTGGAAAAAGTACAGCGATTACGGGGAGATCGTATCCATCTATTTCCTCCCCGAATACATCGGCAGGGGCTATGGAGGCTATCTTCTTCGAGCCTGTCAGGGCGAACTGAAAAAACTGGGATTTCGGCGTATTCTCCTTCGGGTTCTCGAGGACAACCACCACGCCAGAAAATTCTATGAGAAATGCGGTTTTGCCTTTTCGGGAGACTGTCAGGAAGAACAGATCGGCGGGAAAAAACTGCGGGAATTGACGTATGTGTATGAGGAGAAATCCTGAATTGTCCATCTGCATCAGGTATGAGATAGCCTCCTGAATTATCCATTCCCATCGGATGGAAGCCGGATTTCATGAATCGTCATTTCCCACAGGGAGAAAGGAAAACAGGATATGAAGCAGAATACTTATATACAGAAGATACTTTCGTCCATACTCATTGCAGTAATTGTTCTGTATTATATGATAAATACAGAAGCGCCCAAAATTATTCTGGTGCCATTTCTGATTTTCGTCCTCTTTATGGTGGGAAAATATATTGCGCTGCTGCTCAGGCAAAAGAAACTCGATATTCCCGAAAAAGAAGAACAGACAGCCGATACTGCCGGGACAAAATACAGGCTCCTGATCGTTGTTATAAGCGTTATTATAGCTGTAATCCCTCTGTTTATCGGTATCAGCATCCTGATCAACAACGGGAAAAGCGGCGACATCAGGCTGATTTTTACAGGTGTATTTCTTATTTTCTTTGCATGTACTCTTGTTCTGACTGTCCTCAAACTGATGGGATATTTTGATCGGGCAAAAGTTGATATACTGCAAATTTATTCAGGCGCTTTGTCTGAGGCAATCGGCCTCGGATGGATCGCCCTCAAATACAGAGAAACACAATCTTATAAAAAAATGATCGACGCCTTCGGCATATGGTTTATCATTCCGGTTCTGATCATTGCCATCGGTATCTATCAGATTGTGGCCGGCCTGAAAAATAAAAAAGCGTAATCGTAATATAAAAGAGAGACCCGCAGAGCGTCTGTTCTGTGTGGCCTCTCCTGTTTGTATATTCCGGCTGTAAGTCATTTCTTTTTATCCTTTTCAACCAGCTTTTTCAGTCTATTCCAATCTATTCCTGCTCCTTCAACGCGATCCCCAGCTCCTCAAGCTGCGCCTCGTCCACCACATTGGGCGTCTCGCACATCAGATCCGACGCGTCCTTCACCTTCGGGAAGGCGATCACCTCCCTGATACTGTCCGCATGGGCTAATAACATCACAAACCGGTCCACACCGTAGGCAAGCCCTGCGTGAGGCGGCACGCCGTACTGGAAAGCGGAAAGCAGATAGCCGAACTTCTCCCAGGCTTTCTCCTGCCCGATGCCTAACACCTCAAACATCTTCTCCTGAATATCGTTCTGGTGGATCCTGACGGAACCCCCGCCCAACTCCACGCCGTTTAACACGATATCGTATGCCTTCGCCCGCACCCTGCCCGGATCGGAATCGATATACTGCCAGTCCTCCTCCATGGGCATCGTAAAGGGATGATGCATGGCCATAAACCGATTCTCCTCATCGGACCACTCAAGAAGCGGGAACTCCGTCACCCAGAGGAAATTGAACTGATTCGGATCATACAGGCCAAGCTGTTTTCCCAGTTCCAGCCGAAGCTGACCGAGGACGCCCCAGACGATGGTATTCTTATCCGCCGCAAATAACAGCAGGTCGCCGTTTTCTCCGCCCATGGCCTGAATTAGCGCTGTCGTCTGTTCTTCCGTCAGGAACTTTGTAAAGGAAGACTTCACTGCGCCGTCCTCCCCAATGCAGAGATAGGCAAGTCCCTTTGCGCCGCTGCCCTTGGCCATATCCACCAACGCATCGATCTTCTTTCTGGGCATTGCCCCCTGTCCTTTGACATTGATGCCGCGCACGGAACCGCCATTTTCAAGGGCGGAAGTAAAGACGCCGAAGCCGCAGTCTCTCACCACTTCCGACACGTCTGTCAGTTCCATGCCGAAACGGGTGTCCGGCTTATCGGAACCATACCGATCCATGGCCTCCTGCCATTTGATCCGGGGAAGCGGCAGTTTCACATCCAGACCGATGCTCTCTTTGCAGACATACTGAATCAGCCGCTCGTTTACGTCCAGCACATCTTCCACATCCACAAAGGACAGTTCCATGTCCGCCTGGGTGAATTCCGGCTGTCTGTCCGCCCGCAGATCCTCGTCCCGGAAACATCTGGCGATCTGGAAATATCTGTCATACCCGGAACACATTAAAAGCTGTTTATAGAGCTGAGGCGACTGGGGCAGCGCATAGAAATTGCCTGGATGCACCCTGCTGGGCACCAGATAATCCCTGGCTCCCTCCGGCGTGGAACGGCACAGGATCGGCGTCTCGATCTCCAGAAACCCTTCCTTCGCCATAAACTCCCGCATGGCCGTCACCATTTTACTGCGCAGCATCAGCTTCTGCTGCAGATCCGGTCTGCGCAGATCCAGAAATCTGTATTTCAAACGGATCTCCTCTTTTGTTTTCGATTCCGTCTCGATCGGGAAGGGCGGCGTCTCCGCCTCCGCCAAAATGCGAACCTGTCTTGCCCGCACTTCGATCTCGCCGGTGGCAAGATTCTCATTCACCGCGCCGCCGCGCTTCTCCACAGTACCGGTCACCGCGATCACAAACTCACTGCGCATCTTCTCCGCTTTGGCAAAGGCCTCGTCTCCGCAGTCCGCCTCCTCAAAAATCAGCTGTAAAATGCCGGAGCGGTCCCGCAGATCCACAAATATGATACCGCCCTTGTTTCTCTGTTTCTGCACCCAGCCCATCACGGTCACGGTCTCCCCCACGTTCTTTACGGAGAGCTCTCCGCAGCGGTGGCTCCTTTTTAATCCCTGTATTGATTCTGCCATCTTTCCTTCCTTCTTTCATCCAGTATATTTTTATCGGTAAATTGCCGGGATCCCGGTACTTCGCTCTGTCAGACAGATTCCTGTTTCGGCATCCTGTTTTCCCTATTCTTTAATATTTCAGCGCTTCCCTGTAAAACTCCTGAAATTCCATATAGCCCTGAGCGTTCAGCTGCTCCTTCTGAAACTTTTTATTTTTATTCATGCGGGTGACAAGCACCTTTTTCCCCTTCTCACGCTCCGTCTGGGCCTGCTTCATGACCTGCGTCATCACTTCTGCGGAAATGCCCTTCTCGATCAGATAAGCGGTCTTCTCCGCGGTGCCCGGCACCTTAAAACCGCTCTCCAACAAGAGCAGAATGATCCGCTCAAAGCCGATGGAAAAGCCGCAGGCAGGCACATCCTTCCCGGTGAATTTCCCCACCATCTTATCATAACGGCCGCCGCCCCCGCAGCTTCCGCCGAACTGGGGCATGGCGATCTCAAAGATCGTCCCGGTATAATAGGACATCCCCCGCACTAACGTCGGATCAAAAACCAGTTCAAAAAAATCCCCTTTCGACGCATTCACACTGTCCAGGATCTCCCGAAAACCCGTGCTCACTTCCTCCGGAAGGTATCCTGCAAGCTTTTCCGTCACAAAGGCCGCCTTGTCCCCGGCTTTTTCCATTTCCTCAAACAGCCCCAGATATTTTTCCACGACCGCTTCCCCGTATCCTGTTCTCAGAAGTTCCGCCTTTACCTCCTCCAGACCGATCTTGTCCATCTTGTCCAGAATAATAAAGACTTCATCATAGCTTTCCTTCGCAAAACCGCTGTAAGCAGCCATCGCCTTCAAGATCTGTCTGTCGTTGATGCGGATCTGGAAATCCTTAAAGCCCAGTTTTCCAAGGGTCGTAGTCGTCGCCAGGATCAGCTCGATCTCCGCCAGATTGGAGGCCTCCCCGAGAATGTCGATATCGCACTGCATAAACTGACGGTAGCGCCCTCTCTGAGGCCTGTCCGCCCGCCATACATTGCCCATCTGCAGTGCCTTGAAAGGCGCCGGCAGATCGCCGCTGTGGGCCGCATAGTAGCGCACAAGAGGCACGGTCAGATCGTAGCGCAGACCGCCGTCCGTCAGGTCTTCCTCCCTTATCTCCCCCTCCAGTTTCAGCTTTTCGCCGCGCTTTAATATCTTGAAGATCAGCTTCTCATTTTCTCCGCCGGCCTTGCAATTTAAATTTTCCAGATGCTCCACCGCCGGCGTTTCCATGGAAGTAAATCCAAAGCTTCCATAGGTTTCCTTGATCACGCTTATCACATAATCCCTGATTTCCATTTCCTCCGGCAGAATGTCCTTCATGCCGGTTACCGGTTTCTTACTTAATGCCATAACTTTTCTCCCTGTCTCTTATTCCTGCAGACAATGCGGCATAGCTTTCCCAAACCATTATCTGCTGCCGCAGAAGCAATTCATCTGACAACTTATCTTACACTGATTTGCCATATTTTTCAACTCTTCCGGTCATAAAAATAAAGAATTCTTATATTTTTCTTAACTTGTTGCACGAAACCTTCTTCTTGGTGTATAATGATTTTGTAACATTAACAGCTCATATAACTTTTTAAACCAATACATTACAAAATCAATATCAGGAGGATTGAAACATGAAAAAGTTTAAAACTGCCATTTCCCTAATCGTTGCCGTTGCCATGTTGCTGTTCATCCCCGGCATAAACGATCTTCATGTGTCGGCGCAGGAGGTTCCTGTTGAGGAAGTTCCGCCCACAACCTATGTATTAAAATATATTGAGAACAACAACTGCTGGCGTTATCAGATATCGGGAACAGGTACATGGAATGATAAGGCTGACCACAGAGAACTGTATTATATGGAGCAGTCCATCAAGGACGGGGACTACATTGTTGTCCTGGATTCCCCCTATGATCTGAATCTGACCGTCCCCGTAAGCCTGGGCAATATTACTTTTAACCATTCCCATTGTGCCGTCATCACGGCAAAGAATGTAGATTATGTTTACGTTCTCAAAGACAGTATCGGCGTGGTTAACGGTGACGTACAAAATGCCTATGTATATGACAACGCTGTTGCCAGTTTCAATAACAATGTAAACAACCTGTATCTGATGGGGTATAACACCAACGACCAGGATGTAGGGGTACTTGGTACGGTGAATTACGCAGAGCTCAGTGTTCCTGCCTGGAATTGGATCAGGGGACAGTACTACTCGGTCCGGGAAGGCAAATTCTCTGTGTCAGGCGGCGGAGTAAAAACTAAACCTGAAGATTACAGCACTACGCCCCCTCCGGCCCCTCCTGTTGAGGTGGTTCCTGTTGCCTGAATAAGACAGGTATATAAAAAGTGTACTGTACGGGCATCTGATACGCCCGTTGCAGTACACTTTTTTATTTTGATTTTCTGTTCCCCGCAGTCCGCTTTCTCCTCCGGCCTTCTTCCTCTATTCCATATCGATCCCCAATGTCACCCCACCCCGCCTTTCCCTATCCAGCCCGCCGCTCATATGAGAAACATTGCTTTTTAAAAAACCTGCCCGAAATACCGCATCTTCCCCGTGCTTTTCCCTGATCTTATCTACTGTTCTGTTCAGCGCTTCCAGCCTGTCATATTTTTGCAGGTCAAAAAGATTATATTGCCGCCCGGTATTATTTTCTACCCTTGAAGTATGCACACCGATCTGGCGCACAGGCGTCCTGCCGTCCCAAAGTTTCTCAAAAACCTGACTTGCCGCCCGGTAAATTTCTTCCGTCACATCGGTGGCCGCCAGAAGCTGCATCTGTTTATTGTTGTACCGGAACTCATAATCCGTGATGTGTACGCTGACCACGCTGATCTTTACCCGGTCATTTCGCAATCTCATCCCCACTGTTTCGCAGAGAGAAAGCATTACATGCTGTGCATATTCTTTCGTCACAATATCCACAGGCGCCGTCAGGCTGTTCCCATATCCTTTATTTGCCTCATGGGTAAACAAATAAGGCTGCAGATCTTCCCCTCTCGCATAGCCCTGTATGATCTCCCCCGGTATCTTCAAATGGGCTTTGATCATCTCCTCATCTGCCAGAGCCAGCTCTCCAATCGTGTGGATCCCCAGTCGATGCAGCTTTTCCGCAGTGGCCTCTCCCACAAAAAATAATTCTGAGACAGCCAACGGCCACATCTTCCTTTCTATCTCCTCCGGAAAAAGCGTATGCACCTTATCCGGTTTTGAAAACTCCCCTGCCATTTTTGCCAGGAGGAAATTGGTTGAGATCCCGATATTCACCGTGAATCCCAGCTCCTCTTTTATTTTATCTTTCAACTCACAGGCAAAATTTACCATCTGCCCCTGTCCATACAGTTTTTCGCAGCCGTCAAACACAGCCCATGCTTCATCGATGCTGTACTGGATTACCCGGTCCGTATACTGTTTCAGCTTACCCATCAGCGCTTCCGATGCCGTGACATACAGTCCGTAATCCGGCGGTATCACGATAAGTCCGGGACATTTCTGTTTTGCGGTCAGGATCGCCTCTCCCGTTTTGATCCCGTATTTTTTAGCCGAAATGCTTTTTGCCAGCACAATGCCGTGCCGTTTTTCCTGGTCGCCGCCGACAACGCTCGGAAGCAGACGCAGATCTGTTTTCTCTCCCAGCACATTTACGCGGTATGCTGCGCTCCAGGAGAGAAAAGCGTTGTTTGCATCGATATGAAAAATATAGCTTCCCATCGTTACAGAAACTGGAAGATCCGCCATCTCTGGGTTACTGTATTATACCGCATTTCCAGCGTTCTGCTCCTCTCCCCCTGCCTGATCCTGCAGACAAACTGTTTTTCCTTCACCCCGACATAATTTTTTTCATCCCGCGATATGATATCTTCTATCTGAAATTTTCTGATCTCATGTTCCTCTGTCTCCAGCCGGAACCATAAAGGCGTTATCCTGCCGTCCCGGTCTGTGACGGACAAAAGCTGGATCGGGATATTCACCTGCCTGTCATGATAAGTCCCGTTTTGAATTTGATCTTCCACTCATTGTCACCTCTTTTCAAAACATATCCTTCTATCCACAGGATAACAAACACACGTTCTGTTGTAAAGAGGTAATGATTTCCACACCAATGCACTGAAATATACTTGCTGTACAGCGGCCTTTTCCCTGTTGTCACTATGCAGTAAACCGGTCACACTTTTAGTTATTCATAAAACCGTATCAATCCGGCTAAACTGTGAGATCAAACGCCGGACATTCGCAAATCCATAAAAATCTAATGATTTACTTTCGCAAAGGGACAACGCTGCCCAATACATTGATTATTTTGTGCGGAATGCCTGCAGATAATTTCTGGTTTCTCCATTCTCACGTTAAAATTTTCTGCCGTAAAATCGATTGCTGACAATATAGATAAATAAGAATCCCTTTTACAACACCGTGGCCCGCCAATCTGTCCTATTTTGTAAAGCGACTTTGCCGTCATCCGGTGTGAAAGGCCGAATGGTTCTTCTGTCAGGGGAGTGGATTCAGAAATGATAGAAACAAACATTCCCGCACTGATACCTGCTCCACAAGCTCCCCAAAAACCGCAGGCACCACCGGGAACACTCTTCCCACGATTCATCATTTCCGCCAATGATGTTTCCAAATTTATGTTTCCGCCAGCGTTTTTATAAGCTACAAGAAGTGCTGCCCCGACCATAACATGATGCTCCGGCCCATGCATATGGCAGAAAGGTAACTCCATCATTTTTTCGATAATTTCCACCGGATTCCTCGATGTCTCAGCTAAACACAAGCCTATCATTGTATCCATGCCCGCAGTATGGCATTCATTGCAGACATAATGGCCATGAATACATCTGGTCTTGCTGTGTTCTTTCTTATGGCATACTGCACACTCCATAAGTTCATCTTTCTCAAGATATTCAAGGAGTGCGCTGCAGATTAAACATTCTTCTTTCATAACTGTCTCCCAGACCTTTATAAATCCATGAGCAACTTCCGCTTTCTCTCAATCATTTCATCGATTTTCTCTATGTAAAGAGCCACATCCTTCACATTCTCACGCCGCTCGATCCGTCCGTCAGGATACACCCGTTTCGATATTGTCCCGGCTCCACAGGCGACTATGGTCTGTTTCTCCTCCATAATCAAACACAATGCCTATATTATCACTTAACATACGGTATTATCAAGTATTTCCTCTTTTTCGTTTCATGGAAAACACCGTATTATTGGGTATTATTCTTATATGATTGATGTACTTTTGATGTACTGTCAACTATTTTGATGTACTGGAACGTCCTAAAGGACTCTCCAATAACATACATTACATATTAAAATAAATCTAAATTTGTTGCTAATGCTTCCATTGATTGCTTTTTCTTGGCTTCTGAAACTTCTGCATAAATGTTCATCGTAGTTCCTATATCAATATGTCCCATCACAGACTGAATTACTTTCAGATTTGTTTCATTCTCGCAAAATCTAGCACAAAAGGTGTGGCGAAGGCTATGGCAAGTAAAATGCGGTAAAATCAGCGCTTCCTTATGTTTTAATGCTGCTTTATGAAGTGCATCATCATTATAAGCATCAATAATTCTGCTTAATGACCTGTCTAAATCCTGTTGCAAAAATACATTGCCAAAACGATTTAAAAACACAAAGTCACTATAACCATCAATTTCTGTTTTACAGTAAATACCATTTTCACGCTGATATTGCCTGATTTCATCGAGTGCCTTTCGCACTTCCTTTACCATCGGAATTTTACGAATACCTGCCGCTGTCTTGGGAGTGGATATGTATATTCTTTTATCAGTCTTATTTAACCTGCCAGCAAAATAAACTGCCGCATGGTCTATTGTGATAAAACCATTGTCAAAGTCAATATCTTTCCAAGTCAATCCACTTAATTCACCCACTCTGACCCCTGTTCCAATGAAGAACGTATAGATTGGTTTCCAATGATCATATACCGGGTGTCCGTCCATAAATTCCAAAAAAGCTCGCTGCTGTTCTGGTGTTAAAGCATTTCTCACACCTCTTTTTGCCCCTGTCTGCTTCTTTAACTGCCCCAAAACATTGTGTGTAGGATTTGTACGAATAATACAATCTCTCAGTGCCATTTCAAAAGCCGGGTGCAACTCCCTTTGCAGGTGTTCGATTGTTCCATAGCTTAAATTATGTTCTTCCATAAGTACCTTATAAAAGTACAGGACATCCGAATATTTTATATCCTTTATCTTACGCCTTCCTAATGTTGGTCTGACATAAGCATTGTACTGATACATATATCCCGCATAAGTTCGTGCCGCCAAATCTTTCCGGGTAGCCATATACTTATCAAATATATCATTTAAGTTCTGGTTTTTTGCAGTCTGACTATCAATCCCATCAAACCTGTCCCGCAATAATTCTTCTTCCTTCTGACGGAGTGTTACCAAATCATTCGCATATAAATACTGCCGCTTACCAAATTTATCTGTATAAGCATATTGGTACATTCCATTTGAGCTACGAATAGTTTCCCCCTTTCGCAATACCCGCCCCTTACTGTCCTTTCTTGACTTTGCCATACGCATACTCCTTTCTATTTGGAAAGGAGAGAACCTGCGCCTTAATTGCGAGTCTTATACAATAAGTTGACTCCCTCTTTAATTGTTTCTGTTATAGTCTGTTGATGCTTTTTAGAATACTCCTTCAGCCTACTATGTTCCTCATCAGACATTCTTACTGTTACTATTCGATCTTTAATTATATCCGACTTCGGACGCCCCATCTTGCCCATAGGTAATTCCTCCCTTGCATCTATAAGCTATTATACTTTTTGTAATACGAAATGTCAAGAACTTTTTGTAATACGTTAATATAAAGCAGATTATAGAAACAACCGTCAAGCCGCAGCTTCCTCCTACTACTCATTTATTGTGCCGGAACTCTGAATGTTTCCAAATATCTTTCAAAAACTTCACAATCCACAATAACTGCTTTTCCTATTTTGCAAGTTGCTCCAGCTTCTTTTGCCCATTTTTCAAATGTAGATTGACATACCCCATAAAGTTCTGCTCCCTCTTTATATCTTACAAATCTCTTTTTTTCCCTTTGCTCTAAAGCCATATTTCCTTCCTTTCGTTATAGCACGCATTTTATCTGCTAATAAATGACCAAAATATCTTTTCTGCTCATTTATTAGCAGATAAAAATGCAATACAGGTGGCAGCTCATTACACTGCCCACATCGGTCTTGCACCGTCATTTTATTGACCGGATTGCAGACTGCTCCGCAATCCGGAAGTATCATTATTACAGATATGCTTCATCGCCCCATGTAACTGCTACATATTTTGCCCGATCTCACTCGCTCCTTACCTTTGCTTCAATGTCCTGTTCCAACATTTCCTCACGTTTCACCCTGTTAAAAGACAGGGCAGGTACGTCATGGCGCATCTGCTTAGTGGCTCTGCATATCCTCACGTCCTGTATGCAATACAGTATTCAATTTTCAAGGTACACCGCTGTAAATCTGTCAGCTATGGAAAAGGGCAGCTAACCGCCCCTTATACCGCTTCAAACGCCAGTATCTTTGTAATCAGCTTTGTTTCAAGCCTCCGGCGCAGTGTTTCATCAACACAATAATGAAGCCGCCCTCCCTCGTCATACATCTTCCGGGTGGACAGGGTAATTATGTATCCTTCATAGTGCTTCAGGACTTTGTTGATTGCCAATACATCGCCTTCTGATGCTGCCTTTATGATATGGAAAGGCAGCAAATTCTTTTCTTCTCTGCTCCTACATCTTTTTGTCATCTGCTTTTTCCTCCATAATCTTCCTTAAAATTTCCAGTGAGCGTGTCCGGTGTTCATGGACTGTGCTGCGGACAAGGTTCATTTCCCTTGCTATATCCGCATCGCTTATTTCCAGAAAATACGAAAGCAGTATCACATTCCGCTTCCATTCCGAAAGTGCCTGCAATGCTTCCGCAATCAGGGTGTCCTTTACTTCAATGTCATATCCATGCACTGTAAAATGGCTGTTTTCCACTCCGTATTCATCCATAACAAACAACTGGTTCAGCTCCTTTTCAGACAGTTCAGAAAACATGG